>Ga0209489_100564_pt1 | contig 71185 bp, 27 predicted proteins | sample SiratrowhiteBW_FD_187527 | JGI IMG/M metagenome (GOLD analysis project Ga0209489, IMG submission 187527) | Root nodule microbial communities of legume samples collected from California, USA - Siratro white BW (SPAdes) (version 2) | ecosystem: Host-associated > Plants > Roots > Nodule | place... | reverse complement strand
AAAAAAAAAAAAAAAAAAAAAAAAAAAAAAAAAAAAAAAAAAAAAAAAAAAAAAAAAAAAAAAAAAAAAAAAAAAAAAACACAAGAGAGAGAAATAAAAAGCATATGTTGAGCCTTAAATAATGTCTAATAATATGTCAAAAACTAACTTCTCTATGCTAAAGGACAAAGAATGCACATAAAAACAACAAGAAAGGGACCAACTCAAGCAAGTTTTTTTTTATATTTTAATAAGATATATATACAAATATATATATATATATATACAAAGTCGAAAAATAAATAAATCTAGAAGATAAACCAAAGAAAAATGAACTGAAGGTAGGATAGTATGAATCTGTTAACTAATTTCTTTCATTTAAGATGATCAATTTATGAATGGACAGAAGGTCCTATTCCGTAGAAAAAAAAACATGAATATGTATAGAAGGAAAGATGTTATTTCAAAATAAAAGTTGAAATCCTCATTCACTTAACACATTAAGAACTGATTTAAGAATAGTTGTGGACTGACTGCAAAAATTCATTTGACAAACTAAAAATAGATCAGTACTGTAAAAAAAAAAAACTAAAGAAAGTAGTTATAGTCTCAAAACTCTTGCAGAAAATAATTCTAATAAACTTTAGAAGTCACAAACTGTTCAAGATTATAACAAACTTTTCAATCCTGTGCTGGGTTACGGATGAGAACGAGACTGAGAAGATATTTCACAAAATAATAGGAAGATAGTTATTAAAATCCTAGCTGAAACTAAGGGGTTTAGTGACTAATTAAATATCAAGATTTTATCACTTCACTAATTAAGCGCTAAAAAGTTAATAAAATAAGGAGACATGAAGGACACGTGAATGCATCTCTAAATCTAGTTACTCTCTCTTTTCATACAAACACAATCATCGCCATCCAATGCAAATTACATGACAAACCATGCGTCCACGTAATCTTAGGTTTTCAAGGAAAGAACCTAAAAATTCTCAAATTTATGACCGCGTTGAAAGGTTCAGACAGAAGAAGAAAAAAATAAAATAAAATTCTTTTCTACTTACGTGACCTTATCAAAAGGGAATGCATGGAACTAAATTCCATACATTACATATGAATGAGTATAACCAAGTTATATAGGCAGAACTTAGAAAATGGAGAACGTGAGAACTGATTCTTGTCGTGCGTTAGAGTTAGAACATGAGCGAACATGCACACCTCCCTCTTCATCTTCTGCTTCACCAAGACAGGCAGGAGGGTGGAAATCCATCAGATACATCATTGGTAATTTCATCCATGTTTTATAGTTTACGTGACAAATTAATCTTCATTGTTGTTCTGATGCACGTTGTTTGATTTGCAAAGGAAATGAGTCCTTCGAGAAATTGGCATCGATGAGTTTGATATCAAATCTGACAGTGTACCTGCTCTCAAATTACAACCTGAGTGGCATATATGTGGTAAATGTGGTGCAAATTTGGAATGGATTCTCCAACATCTTCTCAATAATCGGAGCTTTCATTTCTGATACGTATCTGGGAAGGTTCCGGACCCTCTTCTTTGGCAGTATTAGCTCACTTCTGGTAAGGAAAATCACATGCATGTTCCTGATTTCTTTTCCCTACACAAACCTATTTTCATTTCTCAGTCATGTTTTAATTCTCAATTTCTACATCCCAGCAAAATTTACCCTAGCAATGCCTGATGTACCTTCCAATAAGTATTGACAAATTGAGACAACAAATGCTCAATTATTCATTGTTTGACACTGATAAATCAGGATGTAACCAATCATATGAACTGTCAGTTATAAAATGGAAGACTGTGATTGAACATTACACACTGAAGTTTCAAAATTCTAATTGCTATTCTCATTAACCAAGGAAAGATGATGTATATACATCACAAGCTTGTGTTGTACTTGACAGGGTATTTTGACCATAACCCTAACAGCAGGTATACATCAACTGAGACCCCATCCCTGCGAGGTCAAACCTCATTGCCAATCTCCATATGGCTGGCAGCTAGCAGTCCTGTATTTAGGTCTTGCACTTTTGTCCATAGGAGCCGGTGGCATTAGGCCATGCAACATTGCTTTTGGTGCAGATCAGTTTGACACCAAAACCGAGAAGGGTAGGGCACAACTTGAAAGCTTCTTCAACTGGTGGTACTTCAGTTTCACCATTGCACTTGTTATAGCACTCACAGCTGTTGTCTACATTCAAACCAATGTAAGTTGGACTCTAGGCTTTGCTATTCCCACTTGCTGTCTTGCTTTCTCAATAGCCATCTTCCTACTTGGTCGCAACACTTACATTTGCAAGAAGCCTCAAGGGAGCATCTTCTCAGACATGGCTAAAGTAATTGCAGCAGCCTTTAGGAAACGCAACTTAGAGGCTTCTGGTAGAACCTTTTATAATCCTGCTTCCACATCGGAGGAAGCGGAGTGGGAGAATAAAAAGATTGTTCAGACAGAGAGGTTCAAGTTCCTTGACAAGGCTGCTATAATAGCTGATCCTAGTGAGTTGAATGACCAAGGCAGGGCTAGGAATGTTTGGAGACTTTGTAGCTTGCAACAAGTGGAACACTTCAAATGCTTGTTGGGAATTCTACCAGTGTGGGTGACAGGAATTTGTTGCTTCATTGTGATGGACCAGCAAAACACATTTGGGGTGCTTCAAGTTGTTCAAACCAATAGGTCAATTGGACCCAACTTCCAGGTCCCACCTGGTTGGATGAACCTGACATCAATGATAGCTCTCTCATTTTGGATATTCATTTATGAGTGTGTCTACATTCCCCTTGTGAAGAAGGTTAGTATAAAGGCTCCAAGATTGGCCATGACACAAAGAATCAGAATTGGAATTTTGTTGTCCATCTTATGCATGTTGGTAGCAGCAATTGTTGAAAAGAAGCGGCGTGACTCAGCTTTGAAACATGGTTTGTTTATTTCACCAGTAAGCTTTGCATTGCTGCTGCCTCAGTTTGCATTATCAGGTCTGAATGAGGCCTTTGCTGCTGTTTCTATAATGGAATTCTTCACCTTGCAAATGCCAGAGAGCATGAGGACTGTTGCTGGGGCAGTTTTCTTTCTGAGCTTGTCCATTGCAAACTACTTGGGGTCCTTGATTGTCAATATTGTCCATAAAATAACATCTCACAATGGAAAAACATCATGGCTAGGGGGTCATGATTTAAATCAGAATAGGCTTGACTGCTACTATTATGTCATTGCTGCAATGGGAGCTTTGAATTTTATCTACTTCAATTTGTTTGCGTGCCGTTATTGTGACAAGGACAAAGTCAAAACAAACGCAAAGCAAGAGCATTCAAATATTGTGGGAGAATCATCTGAACCAAATGATGAGGAGAAGGTCTTGGATGTAACAGGCACCACACAAAGGGCAACATGATCATATTCTCTAGTGCTGTATGTTCATTTGGTAGATTTCTTTTTTCTCTTTAAAGGAACTTAATGCACTTAAGTTTTGGTCTGGTTTTCTATCTTTTACTTTTTCTCTTTGGGTCTCGGACACATTGTTATTAAATAATAGTTTAGATTTTTGAGATCAAAATTTGCCTCCTTAAGTTTTATACTTTCACATCTATATAGATACAATCTCTTTCTTTCACAAATTTAAGTTTCTTTCCATTTTAGTTTAACTCTTGTATATTTACTTGTCTCTCATTTAGAGACAAACATCTCATTTTTGTTTATTCAGATTTTCCCATTATGTACTCTCAATCCATTTTCAATTGTCTGTATCTGAATTTAAGGGTTTATTTTGAAAAAACAAACTTAGTAGCGTAACACTAAAACATGTATGAGCGAATCTATTTAATGAAAACTAATTGTCAGTTCATGTTTGATTTGATTTGGTTTGCAGTTTACACAAACGCAATTTTAATTGCTTCATTTGGTGGCCTACTTCCTAAATGTTATTTGCACCATTTTTACATTCGCATTTCAACTTATCCTACTTCAAAGCAATTTAATGATACAACAATGTCATAAATATTCTGAGATGTGTAGACTAAGAAATATCTCCTCATCTCTGTCATTAAATTATAAGCATTTTATTGTCTAAAAGTAAACTCACTTGTTTTTTTATATCTTTATTTATCTTTCGAATAATTTTTTACTGTATCAATTAATATAACACCTAAACATTAAATGAAATTAACAATTAGTAATTTTAATAGATATTGTTTTGATTAGTTTATTTCGGACTTTTTTTCTAATATTATAAGTACTTTCAAGGCCAGTGTTGGCATGTAAGACTTATCCATATGAACAAAAATTAATGCGTATTTAATTTGTCTTCTAGTTACGTAGCTTATCATTCTCAGCTTATAAACCATTATGGTATATTTTCATCTTGAAATTATTAAAATAGATAAAAAATTAAAAATTTTATATCAATGGGTGGGTAAGTTGTGTTTTGTGTGCACAACTTCAGGAAAGAAAAGTCGTATTTGATTAAACATGATTAGTTAGGATCTGACGTTAGAATCTAGATATATAACATATTTTAAATATAAAAGTAAAGAAAATAAAAATTCATAATTTATGAAAAAGAATATAATAATTTCTCAATTATTTTGCTTTGCTCAACATAGTTTGATAGAATTTCATTTTACTACCATTGTGGGTGACACTAACTTCGACAATTTTTCGCATGGGGAGATTATTCACACGGCCACAATGGCACTGTCATACTCTCTAATGTGATTGTTGTTTTTTTCAGTGAGAGATGAAATATGTGAATTTTTGTTCTCCATCACTCTAGTGATAGCTAATTTCGATATTTATAAAGACAAATAAATGTCCACATCCAACATGGTGAATATAATTTTTTTACTTGTTGGTTTAAGTAAGTTATGATGCTTAAAAACCCATATATCGTTTAAGGCACAGAGTCTTTTGTTTTCTTCCTATACTTATTAACATACTTTTATTAGAGACAAAAAATGCAACATAAAAACAACTCAAATTGTCACCCCATGTATGACTTTTCAATTATTTTTATGTTGCATTGAATTCATGCTCTACCTATACGACTTGTTTTGTATGAAACAAAAAAAAAAAAAAAAAAAAAAAAATTGGTAAAAAACGTCTTTTATATTCACCACTTTGTCCAAGTATATGTTAATTAAAATTATGTTCAATATCAATCACTTTTTTCATTGAAAACTTTTACACCAAATAAAATCATGACACGGTTTCTCTGGTTAATTCTAGTTTCGAACTGAAATTATGTTTAATCAACGTAACTTTCGTGATAAGAGACATGATTTAGCATTAGTGTAAAACTTTTGATTTATTGTCATTCTAATAATTTTAAAATAAAATTACACTATAATGGCTAAAAAGCCCCTTGCCTGTAGTTTTAATTATATTTTTAACGCCACAAGTGATATGACATATTTAAGGGAAGTTAGTGGTAATGTAATGATATACACGATTGATAAATGTATGATCAAAGCATAAATGATATTGATAAAAACATTTTTCTATTGAACTGACTATTTTGGATTTTAAATCTTCGTTAAATACTTATTATTCTTTTAGCAGAATGACAGGTTGAAGGTATGTATAATCTTTAAATTTACTGAAAATATTAATCACTTATTCATATATTAAAATAGTGAACAGATGTAGAATATTCTTCATAAAGGGTGCTTCTTTGAACAAAATGAAATAAGATATTGATTTGTAGGCGTGGGTTGACGTTTACAAATTGATTTCTTGGTACATAGAAAAGATCAATTATTGTGGCCAATCTCACCAAGATTCCAACATACACTGAATGACCCCTTCTCCACCCCCACACATGCACAAAAGTCTCCATTTCATGTGGACCACGCGTTTACACGCTCAAACCAATACAAAATTCAATCAATTATACCATCAATCAACACTCTCTTCTTCATCATCGCATACCAACACTCAATTCAATATAAGAGAGATGACAAATATTTGGGTATGATGAGTTATAAACTAATCCATATAAAAGATTTTATATTAACTTCAAATTCAAATTTTAATACAATTTATTTCACTCATTTTTATCCAATTTGTGAAATTTCTAATTTCACACGAATTTCTCAATTAATTCATAGATTATATATGTATTCCAAGAACTATATTCGAACATAGTTTCATATATATCCAAACAAACTTTCCATATTGCCTACCACAAAAAAAAAAAATCATTTTGGAACACTTTTCAGATACTATAGAATATAAAGTTAAAGATTTAAATAAATTAATAAGCTGGGTAAAACTAATAAATTAAGGATAGTTTCGGAAATATGAAGGGGAATGACGACAAACTCTCTGAACATAGCGCAGTGATATTTTCTTGAACTTCCTTATGCAACCTTCTCTCTTCTTGAAATGCGTCCAAACAAAGCTCGTTCCGATTACTAGAGTGTTTAGCCAAACTTTCTTTGTTTTTTTGGCAAATCCTTCTTTCTTTTCATCACCGCGTTTTGACTCACGTGCCATAATTTAATCAAAAGTGTGGCGAGTACTTCGAAACGCATTTTTTTAATCAAAAAACTATTATCTTGTCTCAAAGATTCTTGTATGAAGCATTTTTTGTTTTCTTTTCCTATACAAATTTTAAAAACATGAATCGGATTGAAAATAAAGTTGCGACTTTGCAAATTAAAAGTGAAAAATAAATTAAAAACAAGACATATTTTTCCTCAAAAGCAACCCATTAACTGAACTATGCTATAAGTCTTTTCGATGGTGGAACATGGAGAACGACCCCATCTAGAGTCAACCCATGTCAACATTGTGATTTACTAGGCCATGAGGACTAAATTTAGTGGCTTTTGGGACAATGGATTTGTAAAATCAAATCCTAATTTTGATTGGATAAAGAAAGGTCGATGCCTTTTAAGTGGTTCCAATGTGAACTCTGTAAATTGTCTGGTCAGAAAACGAGGTGAGTGTGACTCTTATTGAGGAGGACATTTTTGTTGGTTAATTAGGCATGCAATCGTAAGAGAACAGAACACATCCCACTTAGAATTGACGTTGCTGTCGTGTGATGCTAATTTTCAAAGTATCTTAACCTAGCGATTAGAAACCTTAAGCTTATTTACTGTGTTTGTGAAGACCACCAAGCAAATCCCTCTACCCAAAAGTTGTTCGGACTAGCTCCAGTACGAATATGATAATTCTTTATTTCAACAAAGTCCTATATATACATACATGTCGGATTAATGGAATGAGTTTGAATGAGATGAAAGAAAATCTTAAAATTTAATTTAATTTTACTCATTAACTTATAGAGTGAGGTGTGTATAATGTAATTATATATTTAATTGATGGGATCTCTTATAAAAAAAGAATTAAAATGTGATGGTTTAATGTAGAAAAATGAAGAGAGAAAAAAACATAACGAGTGAGACCTATATTTATTGACTTTTTAGACAAGAGATAGTGAAAATAAAATGAAAGAAGAGTACAAATATGTCTACTTCTAAACTTAAAAACAATACATAATTAATTAAAATCATCCATAATTGATTATAGATGATTGTATATTTTTTTTTTCAAATCTTAATTTTTGGAAATAAAATATAAAACAATGATAATAGTCTATTTTGAAATGGGAAATTAAGACATGTAGTTTGACTAAAATGTAAAGAGAGAGCAATTTGGAATGGGATAAGATTTGAATAGTAAATGGGATTTGGAACAATTATTGTTACCCAATCAAATGAGTGGGATAAGGAATTCGTCCACACAAGTTAATTGAATGATTGTCCAATAACCTACAATCATGATCCAGTGGGAATAACTCCAGAAATGGCCTTCAAGTCTGAGTTGTGGAGTATTTTCTGTCTTGCATATTTCCTAGATTAATCAAATTATATAAATATAGCAGTTAAGTATCAAATATTCAGAGTTTAATATTTAAGGAGTAATTTCTTTTAAAGCATTTATGGGGTGATTCCGTAGACACTTTTGGTACTCAAGACTTGTTTCCTTCAAGAGAAGGATAGGAAAAAGAGAGAATGTGCAAAAGTTCTTCTCATTTCTTTCAAGGAATATAAGCTGATTCTGAATCTACCAAGATTTAACAAAAAGTGCACGTGTCCAAAAGACCAGTGCTTTCGTGTTCTTTTTTATCTTTAATCCAAACCTTTCAACTACAATTTTTTTTATCTTTTTTACATTCTCACTTTTTATTTACATTCGATCTATCAAACAGACCATTGGAGAATTACTCAGTCTAATTTATATAATTTCCTTACTTTAAATAATATTTAAGAGAAAAAGTTAATTCTTAGTATTAAATTATACGTGAAATTTATATAGTTTTATATTTGTTAATAAAGAAAAAAAAATGTTGAAAAAAGTTTGTTGTTGTCGGCATTTTTGTGCGTGAATTATCTACACCAAAATGTGACGTTTTTTCCATCCACTTGTTTTGTAGAGTATAAGTCCATGAACAAGGAAATAGGCTGACACTATAAATTCATAATACACAGAGGGTGAAAAGCAGAACAAGGTTGATGAATATTACAGAGGTCTTCAGAAAATCTTAACAATTTTTCGTTTCCTCTCTCTCTACTTGAATCATGAACCATGTTGGGAAAAGAGAATCAGGCCCAGAAACCATGGAGAAAAATGAGGCAAATGAGGAGCCAAAGATTAACTACAGAGGGTGGAAAGTCATGCCCTTTATCATTGGTGAGTATCTCAAAATTTGGAAATGCTTTTTACGTAATCCCCTGTTACTCTTTCTGACTTCCACGTGATGCAGGGAATGAAACTTTTGAGAAGCTAGGAGCCATTGGTACCTTAGCCAATCTCTTAGTCTATCTCAATACTGTTTTCAACTTGGACAGTATCACAGCCACAAATATTATCAACATCTTCAATGGCAGTGCCAGTTTATCCACCTTGATTGGGGCTTTTCTCTGTGACACGTATTTTGGCCGCTACAAGACTCTCGGATTCTGCACAGTTGCTTCCTTTCTGGTCTCAATCTCCATCTTCAATACTTAAATTATTTTGAGTATTTTTTTAGCTTGAGTTGAGTGATGAATCTGATTGGTTATTGAACAGGGCTTACTTGTTATTCAACTAACAGCATGGATTAAGGAAATGCATCCAGCTCCATGTGGAAGAGAGAGCAGCACATGCACAGGGCCGAGCACAGGGCAAATGGCATTTCTGCTGTGTGGATTTGGGCTTCTGATTGTGGGAGCTGCAGGGATCAGACCTTGTAACTTGGCATTTGGAGTTGATCAGTTCAACCCCAACACTGAGTCAGGAAAAAAGGGAATAAATAGCTTCTTCAATTGGTACTTCTTTACCTACACATTTGCTCAGATGGTATCTTTATCACTGATTGTGTATGTACAAACAAACGTGAGTTGGGCTCTGGGTCTGGGAATTCCTGCTGCTTTGATGCTCTTGGCTTGCATACTCTACTACATGGGAAGCAATTATTATGTCAAAGTTAAAACAAGTGGTCCAGCTCCACTAACAAGTATTGTTCAAGCTATTATTGTGGCTGCAAAGAAAAGAAGACTCAATCTATCAGAGCAGCCATTGGTTTCCCTCTTTAACTATATTTCTCCCAAGTCTATTAACTCCAAGCTTCCTCACACTTCTCAGTTCAGGTAACCATCATGTATTTAGAGGGTCTTTGCAATGGCTTATCATAAGTTTTCACTATGGCCTTATGATAAGCTTTTTCACTATGCTTCATGGTGAAACTTTTTGAAGGCAAGCTTTTCTTTTAATTTATATTAAAGTTGGAAGACTTTTAAAACTATGTTCACTCGAAAATCAACAAATCTTTCTTCTCGGTTCATGCATTAAAAATGCATAATTTTGTATTGAAATTTACAGAAAAATAAGTCCAAAATTTAAACCAAATATACATTTAATGAGCTTTCCAATTTAGCTAAAGATCAGCAACATATATCTTAATAAATACATAATCAATCATTTGTTTAGTATGCAACATATTTTTTTAATTCACTGCGATCATAAATTTACGTTGCTAATATCACATTTATGATAAATTGATGTAAGATTAGATACATTAATAAAGTTAGAAATATCGACATAATTTTTAATACTAATTATATATACAATCAATTTAAAAAGTATAATTATTACATTGGTTGTATAAGGATTATACAAATAACTCAAATTTGGAGTTGAGAGTGTCGCATCTAATATAGATGAATCACATAAACAATAATATACTAAAAAAAGAGAGATTTACAAATTTAGAGATAATGTTAACTCTTTTATGTAGGTTGGATCATGATTTGTAACTTATGTCTTTTATAACTATAAAAAAATCTAAAAAATAAAATAATATTTATTTTTAACATTAGTTATGTCATAATTGATATTCAGAATGTTTTGTACAAAACACATAATTGTTGTCTTCATAGTTAATCTAGAAAATATATAATATGTTTTTTCACTTTAGAATCAATGTAGTGTGAACTTGTGTCTTTCCTATGACTTATTGCCTATGACTTATTCCCTTTATGTTGCAAACTATTCTAATTTCTTCCATTTCAAATTTATTCTCTCTAAGTTATCTCCTCTCAGTGTTGCCACTATCACTAACTTTTGTCGTGCAAGTACCATTGAGTGTTGCATCTTTGGTTCTCCTCAAACATTACCTCCTCCTCTACATGTGCCATTGTCTCTTTCTTCCCCACATCACTATTCCTCTCCTTCATTTTACATCATTCAAATCTTATAGTCTCATCAGATATCCTTGAATCTTACATGTACATTCGATTCTCAACTTCTTATATTCTCTTAAATCTTTGATTTTTCATACTTTAGGTTTTAAAATCTAAATCATTTTTGTATATTTTCTTAAATATTTGGGAAGTCTAATTGTTATGATTATTTTTAGGGTTTATTATTTTTACATATTTGAATACCAAGCTTTTTCTTCATGATTCTCTAAGTTGTGAAAATTTTCAACAACATCATTTCTTTAAAAAGAAGCATCATATTTTATATCAATTAGGCTTTAAAAAACAACTTTCTACACTAGTTATTATTAATGTTGAAAACCTTCACTTTTTATACAGGTTCATTTATCTATAAAATATTAAAAACAACTCATACAAAAAATTTATAATAAAATAACGCCAGAACAACACAATTACAGGGAAAACTGGTCAATAAAAAAGTGAGTCCCAAATTGTCATTTTCAATATATTTAAATATTTAAAAGAGTGTTTTAGAAAGTATGTTGCCAGAACTTTTCTTTGTCAGTACTTCCAGTATCTTTCAAAGGGTTGGACTTTCATATCAAAAACCATTTTTGTCTATCTATTATTTCTCTTAATATTTATTACTTTTCTTTTATCAATTACATCTTACTTTCACTAAATATTAACACTCATTTTGTTTATCCAATATTATACTTACACTTACGTCTTTTTTATCCTTAAAAAAAATTCAATGTTTCATGAGATAACTATTTCTTTCAATACCTTATGAGAGAAGTAACTATTTCTCGTAACATAAAGTCATAATGCGAGATATAAATTGTAATTAAGTTAAAAGACAAAAAACATGCTTTTTAGTTTCTAAAAGAAAATTTCCAAAAGTGACACACTCACAACTTAGTTCAAAATAGCTATATATGAAGTTTTATACAGGAAGATATATTAAACATACATTTTAGGTGCATGACATTATAGATTTTAAGGAATTTTGGAGGTAAAAAATAGTGTAATATAACATAAACAAATAAAATCATAGGATGATTTGCTATTTCTTTTATATATGTATGTGAAGTAGAAATAAAATAAAATAAAATAACAAAACTTCGTTACCATATTTTTAGGATGAAAAAACAATTGTTTTTTTACTAAAATTCCTAAAACAATCATAAGTGAATTGTTTATATTAAATTTATAATTTTTATAATATGACATGTGTTAGATAGTCTAAGTCTTATATTGAGTAGGAATAAAAAAGTTGAACAATATATAAAAAAGAAGACCCATAAGTCTAATATTTTAAGATTTTAAATTCAAGATGGTATTATTTCTTTATCTGAGTTGACTGAGACTTCATAAGTTTTACCTTGAGATTATCCAGCAGCATATTGATCTAAAAATTTTATACAAAAATAACTTCAATGCTAAGACTAATAAAATAAATATTTTTGTATCATTATTAAAAAATAATAAAACAACGAGTTTTGTGTATAGAAAAACTTACACATGTAAATACTATTACAAGAGCTGACTGATTCATTAAATTTTGTGCTGTATTAATGAATTCCTAAAAGTGATTCGTTCTAAGATGTTGAATGTTCATATAACAGGTTTCTTGACAAAGCTGCTGTTATAACCCCGGAAGATGAAATAAACCCTGACGGGTCTGCATCTGATCCTTGGAATCTTTGCAGCATGCAACAAGTGGAAGAGTTGAAATGCTTAGTGAGAGTGATCCCCATTTGGGTTGCAGGAATTTTCTTCTTCGTCGCCATTGTCCAGCAGAACACAATGTTGGTCTTCCAGACCCTTCAAGCTGATAGACGCGTTCTCAGCAGCAACTTCAGGATCCCAGCAGCTTCCTACACCATCTTCCAGATGCTGAGTCTCACCATATGGTTACCCATCTACGACCGAATTGTCGTGCCTTCTCTCCAAAGGGTCACCAAAAAAGAAGGTGGCATCACTGTTCTTCAAAGGATGGGCATTGGAATGTTTCTCTCTGTACTATGCGCAATGGTGGCTGGTGTGATGGAAGAGAGGAGAAGGACTATGGCTTTGACCAGTCCTATAGGAACAGATCCAAGAAAAGGTGACATCTCTTCAATGTCAGCAATGTGGTTTATTCCTCAGCTTGCACTGGCAGGACTGTCTGAGGCATTCACCCTTGTGGGACAAGTTGAGTTTTTCTACAAACAGTTTCCTGAGAACATGAAAAGCATTGCAGCGTCTCTTTTTTTCTGTGGTCTTGCAGGATCGAGTTATTTGAGTAGTTTGCTGATTTCTATCATCCATAAGGTGACAGCCAATTCTGCAACCGGGAATTGGTTACCTCAGGATCTGAACAAGGGCAGATTGGATTATTTTTACTACGTTATAACAGCTATGGAAGTGTTCAATCTTGGTTACTTTATACTGTGTGCCAAGTGGTATAAGTACAGAGGGGCTGGTAGTAGCAGCAGTAGTGACCTTGAGCTAGATCAAGTATCCAAACCGTCTGAAAGAACTGCTAACACTGTCTAATAGTTTCATCTTGATTGTGTAGTTTCTGCACATAGAAGAAAAAAACTTCATCAATCATCCCTAGTGATCTTTATTTGATTTGAGGATGATTTTCTCTTACAAAATTCCTGCAATCTCTAGTGAAAAAATGGTTCAGCTCACAGTTGATAATGTTTCTTTGGCAACAGAATAAGGTAGGTTTTCTTTTTGGCTATATTTTAGGTTTGCATTTGGAAATAGTTTTATTGTAAACCTTCTTAGTAGGTTCGAAGTAGCTTTCTTTCAGCAACCAAATAATGATTGGGTAGGTATGGAACTGAATTCAATTTAAAAAATATTTTGTCTCAAACTTTAAAATTATAATTTTAATCTCTTAAATCCACTGTTAAAAAATTGATATTTTTTGAACATTTAAAAGGCTTAAATGTTTTTAATATTTAAATTGTAAACTCTGCACCTTACCCTTTGAAAAGTAATAGAATTATAAAGAGGATACATTATTTTCTCACTTTCTCTTGTGCTATCTTTTAGTTTTTATCTAAGATAATTAATAATTTAATAACTTTTTTTTATTTCAGAATAATTAAATAAATTCTCTTTTCTAAATAATAAGTATATAATTTTTTAATACTATATTTCTAAAGTGATATACAAACTACTCAACCGTCAATCATAAATCGTGAAAAATAATAAAATTATATCTATATGAATATAGAGAGAATACATCATTTGATAACTTTTCTTAACGTCATCTTTGAATTCTTTTAATAAAATAAATAATTTAATAATTTCTCTTTAATTTAGAACAAATAATTTAATAATTTATCTTTATTTCACAATAATTAAATAACTTCCTTTTTGAAAATAACAAACACGTAATTTTTTAATACTATTTTTATAAAGTGATATATACACACTACCAAATTGTAAATGCTAAACTTTAAACTGTAAAAAGATAATTATATTATATGTATATATTCATATAAAGAAGATACATCATTTACTAACTTTCTCAGTGTCATTTTGAATTTTTTAATAAAAATTTAATTTAATAATTTCAATTAATTTTAAAATAAATAATTTAATAATTTGTCTTTATTTTAAAATAATTAAGTAATATTTATTTTTCCAAATAAAAAATATATAATTTTTTGATACAATTTTTACAAAGTGATAGATACTATTAGATCGTAAACCCTAAAATTTAAATCGTGAACTACTTTTACGAGAGAATATTACCGTAGAAACATTGGAAAAGAGAATGTTGAACACTGTTGTTAGAGAGGAGAAAATACTCCAAAAGGTGTGTCTTGACTGCAAAGCTTTTTATCATGTGCATGGTGGTGTTATGATGGCAAGCAATTCACTCTCTTATGAGTTTTTTTTTTTTTTTTTTTTTTTTTTTTAAAAAGAACTTTTGCATGAGTTAATTGTACTAGTTTTGTCTTGTTGAATCTTTTTGGGAATTTGAAAAGTCTAATGTTACTGGTTTCTTAACTTTTTATTTCTTTATTCATGAAGTGAAATTGATATTCCTGTTGAAAAAAATAATAATCACTTCCAGATGAAAAATAAAAGAAACAAATGAATTTAGTTTCTTATAAATCAAAATTAGCTTTATGAGTAAGCTTGTAGAAGTTTCTTATATTAACTTTTTTAAATGATAATTTTAAATTATGTACAAGTTAATTTTAGTTTATATGTAACATGTTTGGTTTTGTGTTGATTATACATGAAATTATTTACTTTCCCAAATTGATAAGAAAACAACCATATACGATAACTTTTATATATTTGTAAGCATGATCGATAAGTTTTGTAGGTGAAATTAAACATGTAAAAAAGTTTAATAAAATCTTATTGTCTCCTTTTGTGTATTAGTTGGTGGGATGAGTTTCACACAAACACAAAAAAAAAAAAAAAAAGTTGTGCCTAACTTGATTGAAGTTGAATATAAAGTTCATATCTTATCTTATAAACATAAATTTTACAATTAAAAAATAATAATATAAATACACTCTTGTGGAAAAAAAAAAGTTAAAACATAAGAGGGAAAATTAAATTATGTTTTAGAAAAATTAAAAAAAATCACAATGTTTTATCAGATGAATTCAACTAGATCAAGTTTATACTTGATTAATAAATTATCAAATAGTTTTCTTAGGAGATAATGTTTGATGAGAAATTTTAGATAAAACTTTAAGTTTGACAAATTTGTATTTTTCTAAAACTTTCTTTCTTAGATTAGTAATAAGTAAATATCATGCAATATAAAACAATTAAAAAATAAAAGATATTTACATAAAATATTTTTTATACTAATTCGTCTCATAATCTAGATTAAATATAATTACTTATACAATTGAATTAAGTATTTACTTTAATATAAATATTGAACTGAGAGTTTGTTTGTTTTTTAGACTATTGACTATTGAATTCTTATATTTACTTCTAACCGTTAGAAAATTACCTCATATTTTCAAAGGATTTGTTTTAAGATAAGTAAGTGCAATTTCGAATTGTTTTGATTTAACTTTTTTTTCTTTCCACTATTTTATTATTTAGGATTTATTTGGATAAAGTTCTACCGTAAACTTTTTAAGGACCAAGACTTATTCATTATTTGGATAAACTTTTTCATTAGTTTATCATTTAGGAATTCTCAATTACAATATAATATTCTTAAGATCTGTTTATTCAATTCTTAATTTTTAGTAAAATTGTGAATATTATTAATTATATAAATATCCTAATTTCATTTAATTATGAATGAATGTGTTTGGTGATAATTTCATTTGTACGTTATACGTAGATGATGATATTATTAAGACGGCTATTGCCACAAAAACAATTAACATTTTAAAAAAAAATATTTTCAATGATATGTTATTAGTCATTACATATGTTGATTATTTTAAAAACTCATAAAAAGTGTCATTTGGATTACATCAATAGCTGTTATAGAAAGTTACTTTTAATGATTATTATTTCCATCACTATCATATAAAGTTGTATAAAAAAATCAATTTTACATAGTTTTTTTTTGCATATTATATGATAGTTTGCTTACAATTAACATAATAAGTAAGACATATTCTGATGATTTTTTACTGATAAAAATTTGAACTTTCTTGCTACCTAGATCTACGTTGATTCTAAAATTTTTTAAACCATATAAAAGTGTATGATCTGACATAGTAACTATAGTCAAAATTAACCTTAGAGAGAACTTGGAAAAAAATATTACATTTTAAATGAAATAAAAAGTAAATATATATTATATATTTATACACTTTTTATTATTTATTTATTCAATTTTTTAAAAATTCAAATATGATAACATTATTATTATTATTATTATTATTATTATTATTATTTACCTTAAAATTAATAAGAGACATAAAATTCTTTTTAAAGATATTAAATGTTGATGTTGTATGTCAAAGCTAAATATTATTTGAAATAAATATTCAACCTTTTTTTGCTAATGTATAAATCTAAATGTCTTCCAATAATTATATAAATGTCTTTTGCTAATATATAAATTATAAATGTTTAAAATATAGTATTTATATTCAGGCAAACTGTTGAAGATGATATACAATATTTTTATTTATTCTTTTTTAGGACAACCTTTCCTTCAGTGTTTTTACATAGAGTGTTACTAATTATAGAAATAAAAGATAAAACTTCAAACAGTTTTAAGATGAACCTAATTTTTTAATAAAAATAAACGTTCACTATTGACTAAAAGTATTTTTAAGGTCAACTTGAAAAACAAAACCAAAATTATATCTCAGAAAATAAAAATATATTTAAACTAAAACACAAAATCTAAAATTAAACTCTTAAGCTAAGATACACCGAGTACGAGGTCTCTCTCTCTTTCTCTGACAACAAGTCTTTGAGTTGAGTTTGAACGCTCCGTCCATGATTTTCGTTTTGCAGGTGACCAATTAAAATCTCTCGTTTAAGGTACTGCCATCACCCATTTTCATTGCTTTTCGGTTCCTCTCTCAATTTTTATGTTGCTTCATTCCTCAGCATTCGTTTGCTTATGCCTTTAATTCGAGATATCATCTTATGATGTACTGAGTTGACTTCTTGGTGATTAAATTTATATTTTTTTTTCTGGGTTTGATTAGATTGCAGCAAGTTTTGTGCTTTATGGAAAATTTGCCACAGACTTAAAATTAAGACAGAATTATGAAGGTAGCATTTTGGATGAATTTGGTAGCATTTTGTACGGTGTATGTGTGACTGAAAATTTTTACCTGCAACAAACTTCTGAGATTTTGTATTGTGTTCTTCTTGCTTGGGTTTGCTTTTTTCTCTTAAAAGATGTTGGTCACCAAGGAAGATCTACTTGCTTCAACCAAACCACACAAAAATGGGTAATTTATAAAAGAAATTGGGGAAAGGTAAATAAAATTAAAATTTAGGGCAAAAACCTGAGAGTGGAAACTAGATCTTTAAATCAGCTTGAGTAAATTTGTTAGTAGGTAGGTGAGATGATAGTACTTGGTGTGGTTTTGAAATTCCCCCTATCTCATGATCTCTCTCATTGGTCGTTCTTGCCCTCCTTTCCTTCTTCAAGGTAGCGCTTAAAGCTTATAATTATGAACACAATTGGAGAAAGAATGGCAAAGAGAGAGAGTTTTGATGATGACCAGGAAAGTTTACTGAAGAGCGATAATAGTGGAACAGATGATGACCCTAAGGTTAACTACAGAGGGTGGAAGGTCATGCCCTTCATTATAGGTGAGGAGGGTTTTGTGATTTTATATGCATTGTTTTCTCTTGTTGGTTTTTCTCCTTAGACCTTCATTGATTCTTTGTGTAATTGGCAGGAAATGAGATTTTTGAGAAGCTAGGAGCCATTGGCACTTTATCCAATCTCTTGGTGTATCTTACTACAGTGTTCAACTTGGAAAACATCACGGCTACAAATATTATCAACATCTTCAATGGCAGCACCAACTTTGCTACATTAATAGGAGCTTTTCTGTCTGATGCCTTTTTCGGTCGCTACAAGATATTGGCATTCTGCACAGGGGCTTCCTTTGTGGTAAATTGCTGCTGCTTGGTGCCTTTTGTTTATGGATAAACACAACACAGTTAGGGATATCTGAATTTGTAAAAGCCAACGACACTGATAAGTAGAAAATATGATTTAAGATCATCTCAAACAGAAGTAATTCTATTTTAAAATGCTTAGAAAGAAAGATGCTTGGTTTATCTGATTGGCTTGTTAAATTTTTGTATCTGATATCTTGGTTTCCCTGCTTCATACAGGGTTTGTTTGCAATCCAACTGACAGCGGCAGTTGAGAGGCTGCATCCACCTCACTGTGAAGACTCCCCCACATGCCAAGGGCCAACAGAGGGCCAAATGACATTTCTAAAGACTGCTTTAGGTTTATTGATGATAGGAGCTGCAGGGATTCGACCATGTAACTTAGCATTTGGTGCTGATCAGTTTAATCCTAACACGGATTCTGGGAAAAAGGGGATCACTAGCTTCTTCAATTGGTACTTTTTCACTTTCACTGTTGCTCAGATGATATCCTTAACAATTATTGTCTATATACAGTCGAATGTAAGTTGGGCAGTGGGTCTGGGAATTCCTGCTGCTTTGATGTTTGTATCTTCTATAATCTTCTTCATGGGTTCCAAACTGTATGTGAAAGTTAAACCAAGTGGTAGCCCTATAACTAGTATAGTGCAAGTTATAGTGGTTGCAACAAAGAAAAGGAGGCTGAAGCTCCCCGAATATCTATATCCTTCACTCTTCAACTATGTGGCTCCCAAGTCAGTCAATTCTAAACTTCCCTATACATATCAATTCAGGTAAACAACATCAATCAGTTAGCATTTGTCGTTACTTATGATAGATTATTAGGAAGTGTTTACCAGATGGCTTATGTTAACAGGTTCCTTGACAAAGCGGCAATCATGACTCCCCAAGATCAAATAAACCCCAATGGATCTGCTACTGATCCCTGGAATCTTTGCAGTATGCAGCAAGTGGAAGAGGTTAAATGCTTGTTGAGAGTGTTACCCATATGGGTTTCAGGCATTGTGTACTTTGTTGTAATCGTCCAACAGCACACCATTTTAGTGTTCCAAGCCCTTCTATCTGACAGGCGTATTGGGCAAAGCGAGTTCTTGATCCCAGGAGCATCCTACTACGTCTTTTTGATGATTAGTGTGGCAATTTGGTTACCCATCTATGACCGAAAAGTTGTGCCTTTACTCCAAAAGCTCACTGGAAAAGAGGGCGGCATCACACTCCTTCAGAGAATGGGTATTGGAATATTTTTCTCTATACTCAGCATGCTAGTATCTGCTAGGGTTGAACAGCACCGTAGAACCCTGGCTTTGATTAATCCTCTGGGAGTAACAATGAGAAAAGGTGCAATCTCATCAATGTCAGGTCTGTGGCTGATTCCTCAGCTGATGTTAGCTGGATTGGCTGAAGCATTCATGACTGTTGCACAAGTTGAGTTTTACTACAAACAATTTCCTGAGAACATGAGAAGCATTGCAGGTTCTCTTTACTACTGTGGACATGCAGGGTCGAGTTATTTGAGTAGTCTGCTTATTTCGGTTATCCACCAAGTCACTGCCCAATCTGAAACTGGGAATTGGTTACCGGAGGATCTTAACAAGGGTAGATTGGATAAGTTCTATTTCCTCATTGCTGCTCTAGAAATTATTAATTTAGGTTACTTTGTGTTATGCTCAAGGTGGTTTAGGTACAAAGGCACGAGCAGCAGTTCTGTTGAACTCGAAAAAGTGACAAGACAATCGGAAAAAAGTGCTAATAATGATTCGAGTCTATAGCTACTGCGTAGAAATAGCCTACAACAATATTTCATCGAGTGGAGCCACAACTAGAAAAGGTTAAAATCAAGATTGAATATAGTAACAAAAATACAGTCTGTGCTTTTTACCATTAGATAGATACGTATTTGTTGATGCATCTTGAGAGATGAGGTGCATTATTCCTAGGATAGGTGCCTACATCCGAAACTTTTGCCTTAAAGCGCTGAATGACAGTGGAAAAAGGTTTGCACTGACATAACCATTATATTTTCCTAAATTTGTTTTCCTACAGAAGAAGATAATGATTGTAACCACCTGAAGTGGGTCAGAGTTGGTGGTCTTTCAGCTCATCTTACCCGAAAAGATCTCGCGAGAAAGAAAATTAAGAACACTATTATAGGCATTGTCATTGATTTTGTAAAATTTTAATTTTACTTTGATTTCTGTATTTCTCACACTATTATTAAGTAATTAACACCTAGGACGGTTGTCCAGTCAATCAAACACTGTTTTCTGCACGGTTTGATTCAATTTCAGTTTGTTAATATTACAACATTATTAGGACTGATTTGAAATTTTGAATTACCTGCTCTTGAGCTGCATGTGCATTTAGATAGTTTGATCCAAAAGATGAACTCTATGATTTGTTTTATGTTTTTGGTCGCTTTTTTGGTGAGATTATTCAATAACTTTTATCTGATGACTGACAATTACGAACATAATTCGGTTTATCATGTTCAATGAGGTATTCTCTTTCTGAGTTTTAATGTTTTTCTCCGAAAAATAACGCGAAGCTGGACTTGCAGTCCAATAGCGAAGGACCCTGGTCCAGAAGAAAAGTGTTATATCCACTTCCTTATTCAGTAAAATCCCAACAAATCATTTTTTTACGCATTGAGGTAGCTATACCAAAGGAAGACCTTCTTTGATCATGTTTCTCAAACCCACTTTTAGACAAGGCCAAAAAGGTGATAATATTATACTTGATTTTGTTCTCCTCTGAGACAAAAAAGTTGAATCTACATTAGACACGGCACCTTGTTTTATTTTAGGTATATGAGCTGACACTAATATTCCAATGATTTTGGTTCACTTGTAAGTATACAACTCAGAGCAATAACGCGCTGAATGAGTTTGTAGTTGTAGGGGAAGAAGAAGAAAAAAGCTAGAGGCCTAATAGTTTTTCTAAGGTCTCGAGTATTCTCCTAGTTATATATGGTGCACGTTGAAAGCTACAATGGAATCTTACTTCTGAGACAAAAATTAATTCCTCAAATTTATGGCGTATGATTAGAATTTAGATTAATACAACTAACCAATTGGGTTCAAAGAAGAGAGACAATTAGGATCTGTAGTACAGTAAGGATCATGCAAATTAGTACTTAAAGAAGTTAAAGTACAGAATTCTAATAAAAAAGGAAAATAATTATCATTACATTACTATAAATACAAAAGTCACTTTATATTTAGTTTTGAAGGTATTACATACATTTAATAGGACTCCTTAACGCAGTCTCTTTTTCATTTTTATAATCACTGACTATAGTATCCCTATTATAATAATTTCCTCCTGGATCAAAGTTTTACCTAGTGCAGGTTTGATCCTTTAATGGTGTCACCAACTTGTGAGAAACCTTTATATACCGTACTTGACTTTTGTGCATTTGAAACTGTGTATTCAACTGGTATCAGTACCTCTCAACACTGCTACCACATGGTTGGTGGCTATATTTAATTTATATGGTAACCTTTTCCTTAGAAACAATTCACAATAGGCTTGAATTTAAGCAACAGGTGAGGAGTGAGGACACTGAGACACACACGTATATAAACTGAAGTTTGTGCAGTTGCGATTTCATGCAATCTCATGCAGTGCAGTGAAGACACACATACAAGAACCTAGCCCCATGTTAGCTTGGATCTAATAATTGAATGTGTGCTGTAAAAGACAGTTAAGAATAACAATCAGAGAAGAAAGTGGACATGCCTTGTAAAGCATAACTACATGCATTTATGTAGGCTAACGTGTTCTAAGTGTGCCAATCCGAATTTTTTATGTCCATGTCAATTATTTAACCAATTCAAACCCATTTCAGATCCCGAGAGTGAGAGCGACGATTTTGGCAGTGAAACAGACCCAAAACAAAACGACAAAACTGATAGAGATTCATTTGGGTTTCGAATCAAACGTAAGTGGTAATCTGAAAAACCAGAAAGTGCACGTAATCGAGTCATACAATGAAGAATACCCATGCACTTTTAACCTAACGCAATCATGATATGTTCAATAATGAGTCTGAGTCTCACATAAAAATATCTGAGAAAAAAACTCATTATCTTAATATCTTTCTATGTAATACTGTAGTTTCTTTGGTGTTGAATTTCCTTGATGTATCACTCCAACAAATCATGTCAACAATTAGCATATGTCATAAAACTCCTTCGATTCAGTTGAAATGGATCATGAAGACGAGACAAGATTCAACGTTTAAGGACACGGTCCAATGTTTTCAAAATTAGTTCATGTCGATTACACATTCAACTAGTGAATTAATGTAGTTAAAAATGCATGGATCTAATTAACCTGTATTTATTAGATATATAAAAAAGATATAAAGATTTGTTAAATATATTTCGAAAAGGTAAATTGGTAATGGTTGAAGAAAATGTTTCTTCAATTAGAGCAGAGTTTTAACATGGATATTGTTCTAATATATGAAGTTGGTCAGGTCTGAGTGTTGGAACATTTGTTGAAAATAACTATATTTTCGCTCATACTGTTTAATGATATATATTCCTCTCTTTTAATTTATCAACATACTTTTTAAGAACAAAATTTATACATTTGCATCTGATTTTATTTGATACTTCAATATCAAAGAAAAATAAAAATGCTAAAATGTGTGTTAATAGTATTAATGACTAAGGATTTAGGATTTATTTGGATTCGGGTGGTGTTAGAAAAAATGGAAAAGAGTAGAAGTGATATTGTTTAAATGTAAAGTAATTGAAAATAATGAAAAATTATAGTTGATGTGCTTAATGTGAGTGAAAAAAAAAAGAATTAACTGATTAATTTAATCATTTATTAAAATGTACTTGGATTTATTTTATTAAGGTTAAATTTTAAATAGTAAAATTAAACATTTAAATAATGAAATTTTATTAATGACACAAAAATATTAGATTGAATATAATCATGGAAATAAAAGTCGATTGAAATTAGAAAATAATAAGACACATAAAAGAGGTGCAGGACCACGTTCTTGAATCTTATCTTTAATTGCATAAGTCCGTTTATGGACATCTTTCAGAGCTTGATAAAGGTTTTGGGATACAATATTCAAACCTAATTGAAGTGTGTGTATACTTTGTTGCAGTTGTTAAATACTACTTAATATTCAATATTTGATTTAACATGTTATCACCATGAAAGTGAGATTGATGTTTCTTAATTTTAAAATCTTCAACAACTATATTTTTGAGGTTTATTTCGTCTCAGATATTTTTAAAGTTTATTTAATGGATATCAAACTTAACTTCATTTTATAAAATCAGCTTGAAATATACACCTTACTTATATATTATGAATTGATTTTATTTTTAATTAATGTAAGATCTTTAATATATCTCTTCTTCTATAATAATAAACTTTAAATCTAGTTCAACATTAAAAAATTAACTTTTAAAGATAATTTTATAATATATGTCAGTTAATTTAAGTAAAAATAATTATTTTTCATCTATCTTAAACTCTTTATTAATATTTATATGACAAATTGTTCCTTATATTAATTGTAAACTTTTGTACCTTAAATATCTTTAGAAAAATAATAATTTGAATATTCATAAATTAAAATTATTTTATATGCATGTTAGTATATAGAAACGCTTTTATATGATTTTTGTAAGTTCTTGTTTTTTTTAACTTGTTCGTGAGCTATTTTAATATATAAAAAAATCTGTTTCACAATTTTTTATTTTATTTCTTAAAAATATTTTATAAGAAACTTGTCTAAAGAAACTTAGTTCTTCATGTGAAAATGAGCTTAAATAAGATAAATTACTCAAAACAACATAAATAAGACTTCTCACTTATAATTAACTAATTAAAAAATATAAAAAAAATAACATTTTTAATTTAATTTATTTATATCACTATTATTTTATTTATCAAATATAATTTTAAAATATTTTTAATTTACTATTAAATTTAAACATGACCAATAATATAAAAGTACATTATTATTAAATTATATAAGCTTACAGATACTTTTAGTTCTATAAAATGAGTGACTTTTTATTTTGATCCCATAAAATTTTGCTTTGCCTTTGATTTTCTAAAATTAAAAATTACCACGTCTTAAGTAGTATTTTATGATATTAATAAATTACTGACGTCCTATAACTATACCAAGTAACACAAACCATGTCATCCGAAAAAAATTCTTAAAATAAATATTATTTATGGTAAAATTACTACTAGGAACTAAAAACAACAATGTAAAAATTTGGAGGGATAAAATAACAAATATTTTGTAGGAACTAAACCCAAAATTCACACATTTTACAAAAAAAAAAAGGTGATTTAAAATTTTTTAAACATTTATATTGAAATATGTATCACAATACAGAATATTAAAGAATAATTAGAATGCCAATAGGACAAGTTATAGTTACACGTTGATTGCTTCTTCCTGCACCTCCAAGCATTTATTTCGACACCTTCAAATTTTTTAATCTGTCTAAAATGTCTTTAAGACCAAAATACTCTTAAACCCTAAATTCCTACACTCACCTTTACTCATTTCACTCTCCTACCGTGCCACCTCCAAGCAGCTCCACTTCAGCATTCCGTCTTGTGCTTCTTTGATCAGTTTCGTTTCGTCATCCATCAATAGTAACACATTTGACAATTATTTAAGATACACATGATATATTGAAGAATTTGTAGAATATTTAGGAAAATTTCGTTCGGTTTGCAATTTGAAGTGAATTGTTTTCCATATAAAATAAGTTGTAGAATGGGATGTTCTGGAACTATCCTCCAGATTCAGAGAACAATTCCGGAACATTCCCTTCTACAATTCATTTTATGCGAAAAATCAATTGTGGAACGGGGTGTTCTATAACTATTCTTCGATTCCGGAACATCTCGTTTCATAACTCACTTTATACAAAAAAATCAGTTATAGAATGAAATATTCTGAAAGGAAAAAGTAGTTTGATACCACTATTCTTCTATTACTCGCATTTGACACTGTTTTTATTAATAAAATATTATAAATTAATAAAATAATAATATAATTTAATGTTAAATAGGAGTAAGATATGAATAGTGATTTCAAAATATCATTATTCATTTCGAAACTGTCCTCTAAATTTGGAACAGTCTACCTTTCATCTAACCACCTCCATAAGGATAAAATTGTAATTTTATAAAAAATATATTATATATTTTCGAATTTTAAAAGTGTTTGAAGAAGTTTAAAAGTGCTTGAAGAAGGCTTGGAAGCGCATGAAGGAGGAGTCTTACCTGCTACCGTTTAACAATTGAATAATTTGCATCTTACTTGTAGAGGACTTGCATGGGTACCTTATAGATAGATACCTAATGAAATATTTTAAAACATGCATATATTCGTGAATATTTATGGATAATATTACAAAATAAAGTTAATTTATATTTTTTTTATTTATAGTAAGCTTCACCTTAGAAAAATTTAAAAATTTACGACTAGTTACATTGTAAATATAATTTCTGCACGATCCTTTTTATTTTTATTAAATGTTTAAATTCTTTTGGTGAGTAAAAGTAATTATGAGTATACTTAGAATAATAAGGGTCCAAACCATCCCGCGTTCATCTATATGGTACTATGAAAAATATTAGTTATTTTTACTCCACTATCAGTTAATCTAGATTATAATTGAGTTTGCGGCCGGCTTCAACTATTTTTTAAGTTTCTGTTATAGCTTTAATAGTTCGAGTATTAGAGAGGAAATAAAATTAGAATAACATTATAGTATGTTTTGGTATCATCTTTTTATTTATTTGTAAGTTTTCAAATAAGTCTTAAGTATCTAAGTGAAAGACCAAATTTATTAAAGATTTTCATATATATTTCTTTGTATGTTTTGGATAATAATTCATCACGTTTTACTTAATGACACATAAAAATGAAGATCTCACATAAACAGAAAAAAATATAATGATTGACCAAAAATATTTTAAAATACAAATATATTTAAGATAGATAGGTCAGTCAATCTTATAATACAATTATTATAAAAAATAAGTTGGAAAATTAGAAAAAATAAATAAAAGTATTTCAATGAAAAGTTAAAAGAGAGATCATAATATTGGATAATATTTTTTTCAACAACTTATTTAAAATTTTATAATTTATAAGGTAAAGAAAACAAAAAATGAATAATAGATTAATTATCCAAAATTTATATAAGGTAATTTTTATTATAATTACTTTAATAACATTGATTATTTTTCATTACATATGTATTGATATAAGCTATTGATCAGTCTTTGAAAAAAGAAACTCATCAAGTACGAATTTGAATCATTTATATAACTAAATAGAACATCAAACTCTTTTATTTATTACCAAAAAGTTCACTTCATTAGACCTTTGATTAAAAAAAAAGAAAAAAACATTTAACAAACTATCTTAATTTCCATGTTTGTCCATAGATTATTAAATTATTAAATGTGAGCCCAGTCATTAAGAAGATAGTTAAGATTCCTTTTAAAGTGAAATCTCACTTTTCACCATCAACTACAAAAAAGGTGATGTCTTAGTTATTTTATATACAAACTTCAGTGCTCTCCTTTTCTTAGTCTACTTCAAGCTTCATTACCAAACACCAAAATATCATTTATTTATCCCTACAGAGAAGGAGCAACAGAGTAAAGGGAGCTGAAGAGGCAGGGAGAACAACTATGGAGACAATGAAGAAAGAAAGCATGGAGAACAATGAGAAACATGTGACCGACAGTGATCCTGAGATTAACTACAGAGGATGGAAGGCCATGCCTTTTATCATAGGTAAGGAATGAAAATCTGGGACATCCTTAAATGCTTTCTCTGTGTGTGTTTTTGAATTACTTGTGTGTCTAATTGGCAGGAAATGAAACTTTTGAGAAATTGGGAGCCATTGGCACCTTAGCCAACCTCTTGGTCTATCTCACCACTGTGTTCAACCTGAAGAACATCACAGCCACAAATGTGATCAACATCTTCAGTGGCAGCACCAACTTTGCTACCATCATAGGTGCCTTCTTATCAGACACCTACTTTGGTCGCTACAAGACAATAGGATTCTGCACATTCACTTCATTTTTGGTACAGTTTCATTAAATTTCATCATCAAATATCTAATATTATCTAACAAAAGACACTGTTTACAGAAAAACTTACACATCTACATCAATTACTTGTATAATAGTAATTTAGTAGACATTATTCGGCTTGATCCTTAAGCCAAGTGGTACATATATGAGCCTTTGTAATTGTTTCACCTGCATCTAAACAGGGATTGCTTGTGATACAACTTACGGCAGTTTTTAAGCATCTGCATCCACCTCACTGTGGAAAGGAGAGCAAAACATGCAGAGGACCAACTGCAGGGCAAATGGCTTTTCTATTGGCTGGATTTGGTTTGCTTCTGGTGGGTGCTGCTGGGGTCAGACCGTGTAACTTGGCATTTGGAGCTGATCAGTTCAATCCCAAAACAGATTCAGGGAAGAAAGGGATCAACAGCTTTTTCAATTGGTACTTTTTTACCTTCACTTTTGCCCAGATGGTCTCTTTAACACTGATTGTGTATGTACAGTCAAATGTGAGCTGGGCAATAGGGTTGGCAATTCCTGCTGCCTTGATGTTCATATCTTGTATAGTGTACTTCATGGGGGCCAAAATTTATGTCAAGGTTAAACCAAGTGGTAGCCCCATCACTAGTATTGTGCAAGTTTTAGTTGTTGCAATCAAGAAAAGGAGTTTAAAACTACCTGCAGAACATCCAACGATTTCCCTTTTCAACTATGTGCCTCCCAAGAGCATTAACTCTAGCCTCCCTTACACGTTTCAATTCAGGTAACTACATCAACCTTAACTTTTTACTTCAGCAATTTGAGTGCATAATTGGCTTCTCAAGTAGTAAGGATTATTTGTTTTAGGAACATATTTTCTTCTTTCATAAACATTATAAAGTTTTCTACCATGGCTTTTGAGGCCAGAAAGTCAAGATTTTTCCCAGAATTTTCAGATGTAGTGGCTTTTACTTTTTGCATTTATAATGTGAATTTCAAACACTCAGAAAAGCAATGGAGTGGTTTTGTAATTATTTGTGAAATGGAAATATGCATGTATATATCAAACAAGTCCTCAGTTTCTAACTGAAATGAGTATTAAATGAATAGGTTATTGGATAAAGCAGCCATTGTGACCCCAAAAGATAAAATAAACCCAGATGGATCTGCAGCAGATCCATGGAACCTTTGCAGCATACAGCAAGTGGAGGAGGCAAAATGTGTGATGAGAGTGTTACCTATATGGTTATCAGCCATTCTGTACCACTTAGTTATTGTCCAAAATCACACCCTTGCTGTGTTTCAAGCCCTTCAATCTGATAGGCGTATTGGACACAGTAAATTCAAAATCCCCGGTGCCACCTACTATGTCTTCTTGATGTTGAGCATGACCTTGTGGCTACCAATCTATGATAGAATAGTGGTCCCTTTTCTCCGTAGACTCACTGGAAAAGAGGGTGGCATCACAATCCTGCAGAGGATGGGAATTGGCATTTTTTTCTCTGCACTATGCATGCTAGTAGCCGCAGTTGTTGAAGAGCATAGGAGAAGTTTGGCACTGAGCAACCCTATAGGAGTGCAACCAAGAAAAGGTGCTATTTCATCTATGTCAGGTCTATTGTTAATTCCTCAGTTAGCCCTTGCAGGTCTATCTGAGTCATTTACTGCGGTTGGACAAGTTGAATTATACTATAAACAATTCCCTGAGAACATGAGAAGCATTGCAGGGTCACTTTTCTACTGTGGCATAGCAGGGTCCAGTTATTTGAGCACTCTTCTGATTACAATTGTTCACAATACCAGTGCCAAATCTGCATCAGGGAATTGGTTACCTGAAGACCTTAACAAGGGGAGATTGGATTTGTTTTATTACATGATTGCTGCTCTAGAAATCATAAATTTGGGTTACTTCATGTTGTGTTCAAAATGGTTCAAGTACAGGGAAAATGATAGCAGTAGCCTTGAACTCAAAGAAGTACCCAAACAATCTGAAACATCCACTATTGGTGTTTAACCACCAAGTTAATTAATGTATAATTATAATAATAGTAATAGGTAGAATACCAAGTAGTGATCCTTTTTAGACAAAAATGGAGCAGAGATTCTATGCATGCTTTTTTCTAGAAGAATTATATTTTGCTATTAATTTTATTATGATTAACTTGCCATAATATTTTTTGGTTTGCATGAGTATTGTTTCGAAAATAATTCTTACTGGGATACTGTGAAACTTTGTATGGATAAATTTTACAGCAAAGTTTCAATTTGTGATTGATGGTTAATTTCAATTTGTGATTGATCGTTAATAACTTTTTAAAAGATCAATTATCCTCTCTATTCTAATGGAAAGAAGGGTAAGGAAGGTTTGACACCTCCAATTTTTCTTATAAATTATTATTTTATTATAACATTTTATTTATATTTATTATTTTCATTTTAATTTTATATTTTATTTTGAAAAACACTTGTCATGTATATATATATAAAAAAAAAAAAAAAGTGTAACTTGAGAGTGTAAGATAAAAATAAAAATAGAGGTATCAAACCTTGAAAGAATGAATCATTCAACTATTGTAAAAAGTTAATTATTTGATTTGATAAACATATTTACGTGAAACTTTACAAAATAAATCACTTTAACTAGACGATGGACTTTATTAATATATCTAAATATGACATTTTTATATTAAACATTTTATTTTATATCTATTGCAATTATATCAAGGATTTGTTTAATGATGAAGATAAAATAAGACACAATAACTACTTATAGTCAGTTCATTGATGAAATATAATTAATTTATCTCATTATTCATGACATTTTATTAGTTTAACGTAGATTCTTTAGTGAAGAGAGTACGTGTGAAACAAATAAGATAAATTATGAGTGTATATATAGAGAGAGAGATAATTCCATTGGTAATCTATAAAAAAATTAACTAATTATTGTAAAAGTTATTTTTCAATTAGAAACTAGTAGTTTTGATTGTAGAAGCCAAATTGAGAATTCAGTAGTACCTTAATAATATTTACTAATAAAACCGTAGTTTACTTTTAATTAAAGCATAGAATTTGAATTACATTTGTTTGAATCAATGTTTAGAGTTACAGAAAAATCTGATAATTTAAATTGTTAAGTTTGTAGTTATGAAAGTTTAGAATATTATTAGTATTTTGCTTACGAAATGGAGTATGGGATAAAACTTCGGTACGTTAGATTTGAAGATTAATTTAAATGGAAGTTTGAAGTTTGGTAGGAATGCGGAGACCTGATTTATTGAATGGGATTGTATATCAAATAATTGTTTTTAAGTAGTTCAAACTTGTTGAGACTGTGTTAAAATAGGTTGTTTGTATGTGTTTAGAAATGTTGTAAGTTGTTGCATAATTTATTATTTTCTATTATATTTTTTAAGTATTGAATTGTTGTTTCAGGAGGACTTTGACTTAGAGAAAAAAAAAATATTGTTTGAGTGGTCATTTAAATGTTTGAATCTAGTTTTTCTCACTAAGTAAAAGGAGAGGTTGTGATTGTCCTCTCCTCTTTTAAAACTCCTTACTCAACTAACATTTTGAACTTAAGTTAATAAGAAAAATTTGAGGATTCTAATAACAAATCTTATAATAATAAATAAAATATTTATCAAATAATATACATGTACATAAAACATTATTTAAATACAAATTTTGAATTATATATGAATTATTATTTGAACGGGACAGTAACTATAGAAACTTATATTATAAAGATATTATAACTCTAGAAACTTATATAATAATTATATTATGGTTTTCTTTTTTAATATAATATTATGGTTCTATTTAAGTATAATTTATGTTCATACAAGTTGAGAATGTATGTACAGGGTTAAAAGTTGTCCTCGAAAGATAATGATATGATAATTGTACTTTTAATATGTTAGATTATAAAAAATTTAACTCACCATTTATGAAGTAAGTCAAATTTGGATAAAACTTAAGCAGGTTGATTCGGCTAGCGCAATACATGGGATCAATACAAATTTCTTTCTCATGTTGTTGCAATATATAAACTAATACAAATCCTTTATAGAATAATCTAATTGATTTTACTCTCTTATATTCAAATATCCTTTCACATATTTTAGTTTTTCTCTGCATTCAAAATATTAGAATTAATTTGGGTAGAAAGCGTCTGAATAAATAGGATAAAAAATATTTTTTCAATTATAATTAATTATAAATAGTTTTTATAATAATATTAATTATATATAATTATAAATAATAAATATTTTTTTAATTTTTTCTTATTTTCTCTATTTTTTTTCCCTGTTTTATGTCTGTAACAGGTGGGATCCTAGGGTTTTTGGTTGCACCTACTACCAGAAAATTGAATAAATAAAGATGCCCTAAATTCGGGTTGCAGTTGAAAAAGGGAATCCAATTTCTCCATTGTCTTCAATGATTAAAGATGAAACAGAGTCAAAAGATTTCTAGAAGAAACAGAAACATAAATTGACTCTTTGACTTGGCTTCGGATATCTAGTAGCCCTGATCCCTATCATCGTTAAATCCAAAGACATATTGTGATATAGTTATAATAAAATGCATATATGTTTAAGATAATTTACAAAAGTAATTAAAATAGTTTTTACATTTGCTACATTTTAAAAAATTAGTTATCTAATATTATGAAGATTATATATCATATTAAAAATCAAAGCAATATAATTTTAACTGATATAGTTCGGATGTAAATTGAGTTAAATGGTTCCAAGACACAATTACATGTGTTTGTGTTCAGACTCAATTATTGCTCACCGAGTGCCCTTATTCTTCAAACATTATCTTGTTCATATTGGTTTTAATGCTTCTCATAATGGATGGATGATGACACCACAGTCACACTTTCAAAGTGGGACAAAAATGGTGATTACAAAGTCAACTTTTAGGTTTTATCATACACTATAAAGGTAATATAACTGTTACTTTGTGTTCTTAACTTAATCATTCTTCATAATATGGGTTAAACAATTTTTCCACAAAACCCACCAATTATTCGCAACATGAAAAGTAAATAGTTTTGATGCCTTTCAGAATATGTGACAATCTTTGAATATCTATGAGGGGATAAGGATTGTTGCATGTTTTTTTTTTCTTCTGACAGTTTCTTCCTATTGTATCAATTTTTTTTTTTTTTTCTTAAATTTTTTTCCTTTTTTTTTAATTTTTTTTTTTTTTTGTTTTATCTTTTCAGATCTTTCACTTCTTACATCTCAAAAATAAGATATGCTCCTATCTTTATATAAAAAGGAAAAGCTATCCAAAAATCTAAGCAATGTTTCAATTCCATGGTCACTACATTGCTGCATTCTGCAGATTTGCATAATCTATAAATAAGATGTAACTGTTGTATCAAGAAATGCCAACACACATGATTCATACAATTCTTTTCAATAAAATGTTTATCATCACTTAAGACCCATTAAATATTCTCACTCTTAATTTATTCAGTTTGATGTAAATTCTAACTGTTGATAAAAAAAATACATTGCTAATATATATTTAACTGTAATTTGCAGTGTACTACTTAATAGGCAGTTTACTAATATTTCACAGTATGTAATTTATGTCATAAAATTTATTAAACATGTGGGGATTGGTCTCTTTATATTGTAAATTAGTTAAAAAATGAAAAACTTAGTGCTTGTTTGAGAAATTGTTATTATTATTAGAGGAAGTTGTTGCCTTGATATGTTAGATCCTATTTCTCTTGCGTTTTTAAGGATAACATTCACTTTTATTATATTTTTAATGAAGTTAGTACTCACTTCTTTAATTTATTTTAAAAAATCATATTGACTAAAACAAATAAAAATTATATTAAGAATTAAACTTTTAAAATATAAAAATTAAATAGTTTTTATAATAAAATTAAAAATTTATTTTCCATAAATAAATTAAGGGAGATGAATTCACTATAAGATAAAAAACTATTTATTTAGCTACCAAATGGAATGGTTGTTAACTGTGACCTAAATAATAGTCACTAAATTGCTAAATAACTATAAAATATAAGTAATGATTGAATTTAGTGACCAATTAAGTCAAATAATTGATATCCAACATTAAATACCAAAGTTTTAATAACCTATATCATTAGATTTTAAATTGATATCTAATTAAGTTAGAGACTAATTTTTATTTAGTATTTAAAAATTAGATTCTAAATAACATTTTTCTTGTAATGATTTCACTATATTAAAATTATAAAAAATGTGAGTATCATTTATTAAAAATATGAGGAAAGTGAATGTGCATTTAAAAACTATAGGAGATGTGAACCGTATTTTATTAAAAATATGAGAGGGTGTGACTTTGTATTTTAAAACTAGAAGACGTGATGTCATTTAGCAATTAAGGGCAATTTCTTTTTATTAATATTAGACTAATTATAATTTTTATCTTGTTATTTATTTATTTATTTGATTCAATTTAGTGTCACTAATAAAATTTTCATTTAAGTCTCTCAAGTTAAAAAATATATTAATAAATTTAAGTCTCTCAATTTAAGAATTTATTAATAATAGATAGTGACAATTTATAAAACTAAAAGTCAATCTTTTAACGGGAAGAGTCACATTGTTAAAAGCATTTCATTGACCATTAAAATGGTTGCATTGTTTTATTGAAATTTTTATTAATAAAGGAACCAAATTAAATAAAAAAATATTAATAGGACAATAATGTAATTAATAATAATACTATTATTATTATTATTGAATTGCAATAAATGTGGGATAGTACAGGTCATAGGAAAGAAGGAGTTTGCTTTGTGTAAAATGGTGCTCAAGTTGACTTAAATGAAGTTGAAGGAAAGTTAGTGTTAAATTTGTAACATATTACACTTGATTAAACAATGAACTATAATTACATTAAAGGGAAGCTTAAAAATTTAAAGTTGAGTCCACCTTCTATATTGAATAGTAGAATTAAAAAAAAAAAAGTTAAATAACACAAAAAAAAATCATAAATAAATTTTAAGTTAAGATTTACATGAATAACAATGATCAGCCCGTTTAATTCATGAATGAAAAGTGTCAAGATCTTCTCCTTATTTTTTTCCTCCATTTTCCCAGCACCAGACAGGATTTTTGTCCCTCTAGAGCTTTTTATCATCAAAATCCTGGCTTGTGAGTCTGAGGATGATGATTGCTCCTGAAAGTGTGAATTGGAAAAGTTTTTGGCACTTGGTCCATGACAAGGAGTGCCTATAACCTCCCTGTTAACCACATATTTCAGGAAATGGCATGGCCCAACATAGTGAAGAATCTCATAATAACTTTAAAGGACAAATGCATACTGGTGATGTACCATCATCGCACTACCATGCTTTCTGTCATTATTCTTTTTGGCTTCTAGAATATGGATATGGATACTCATGCATCCAAACCCCCTTTTCCTTCTAGACTGGCTTCATAAACTGTATGTTAATTATTAGTATTTGAACCACAAATACATTATCTCTTATCCTACTTTCCTGCTTCTAATTGTAGAAACAGTCAGAGGGAGACCAACTTTTAACTTCTGTGCAAATAAGTCCAAATTTACCAAAGCATTCACCATTTTCCCATTCATCAAAAAGTTTCAAAGCGGCTTAACTCGTTTAAGTTAAACCCTCTAAGTCAAAAAAAAGTAAAAAAGTAGTGAAGATTGAAAGAGATGTCTGTAAACTCACATTTCGATTTTAGTTATCATTATATATTAAAAAAATGTAACTAAATTAACTCATATAGTAGACAAAAAAATACACCAATCTGTTTTAAACTACCTTTTTACAAGCAAACAATTATAATCCAACTCAGGCAAACCTAGTTTGATGGGTTAACTCACCTAAATTATAAAGAAATAGAATAAAGGAAATACTACTAGTAATAAACTTAAACCTTATAAAACATTTAGAGAATTCAATCTTAAAAACCTAATTTAAGTGAATTAAAGAGTTAGGTAAGAAACTCAGCTCATAGCCACTTTGACCCGAAGTTAGGTAAACCAACTCATTTGAACTCAGAAGCAGGTGAACCCCCTTTTCACCAATCCAAACAATTAGTGACCAAATTAACTCATGACATGACATCTCTATCATCATAGAAAGTTACCATAATGCACTTTATTGTTAAAACACTCTCTTCACCTCGAAATGTCAGCATTCACTTTTTTTTTTAACTAAGATGTTTATCTCCCTAACATTTATGCTTATAAATAAACGAAACACAATCTATGGATAGTTTTTCAATTCCAACTCGTTCTATTTAATTTCCAAAAAAGAAAGAACTTGAGGAGGCATATAGAAGGATAATGAGTTCAGAAGCATAGAATACAAGGATGAATTTCTCAAAGTTCGTGGCATCATCATGAAATTGTTGTGGAGGAAACGTGGCAGGTGGAATGATAACTAACAGGAAACAAGATCAATAGATTGATCTCACAAAAGCACTCCTTTAAGTGCTCGAAACAGACGGCAGAGCAAAAAGGACATTAAAGTTGAACATGTGTAATCATTACATTATATTCTTCTCAGCAACATTAGAATGTAACTCTTTACAGTATAACTATGCAAATATATGATAAGCATATTCAAACTGTGTATGCCTGCTGAATTGTGTCTATGTCAAGTCCCTTCAATCTCACAACTGATTCTACATGACCTTTTAGTGTATGGAGTTCTCTCAACCTGCATACAATCACTAGGAAATAAATAACTGCGGTATATAGCAGCCAACTAGGACCGAATTTGGATAATTTTTTTTTTGCAGTATGCAGAAAATAATTTTATCCTTAACTTAAATTTTTATCCCCACCTTAATTCCTTGCCAAATAAAAACAATTACCTTGCAATTTCGGCTCTCCTTTTAGCTTCTTCGGCCATTTGATTGAGTTCATTGACATGTGTGCGCTCAGTGAACTTGCTGTCAGGTGGTTGTAATCCATGCAATGTTCTTTGCGCGTGTGCCCATTGAAGTTCACGTTGTTCCTTCCCAAAGTCCTTTTGCCTTGTGAATGCAATCTGCAAGGCAATGAAATCCATGAGCATAGAGCAAGAACTAAAACCAACCTTGGATTAATTTAATCAACTCAAGAAAACAAGCTCTCCTCACCCTTTGCTCAATGACAAGATCCCATGCCCTACCGCTGAGAGCATAGCGAATTAAAAATTTAATGATATCAAGTGGGATGTAGAATATTATGTTATATAACCATATAACACCAGCCCAACCCCAACCTATTCCTTCAATTGCAGCAAAGCTCCAGTTGGCATATACTGCAATCAAAGTGGCAATCTGCACAACACAACAAATCCATCACCAAACTTGTTGCAATAAAAAAATGTACAGCAGAATTAAATTATTTTGTGGCTTACCAGTTGAGCAATTATAAAAGCAACCACCAGCAATAAACCAGGACGCTCAACATATGACCAACCTCGTGATCGAGTTACAAATATAAGAGCCTGACTAATAGTGCTCACTTGAAGATAGATTGCAGACGCAAGTTTTCGAAAATCATCATGAGCAGTTTTTTCAAGAGTTGAGACTCCAAAAACTCGCTGAAAATATAGCAGACGAGATAAATAAATCATAACAGTAGATAATAATAAATAGGAAACATTAGATCATAACAGTAATGAGTCCTAGCATTGCTGCCATAAAGGGTGAAACAACGTCCACAGATCTCACGATGAATTCAGATATGAAACTGAAATCATAGAAGACATACTGGGAAAAAATTTGTTTTGTATGCTGCCCAAAAGAATATGACTGTCATCATCGCCAAGTAACTTCCAAGCACAACACCAGTAGTAAATATCTCAGCTAGCTTCCAGCTATCTGGCAGAGGAGATGGTTTTACACGATCTTTTGAAATTGTCATAATAGTTCCTGAAACGTTAAATAAACATTAGTCACCAATAAAACTCAAGGTCACATACATAGAAGCATGATGCAGGAGACAGGCAACAGGAAACAATGACAAAGAAAGAAACAACGAACCATCATTTAGGATGGCGATAATAAGCACCATAAAGGGTGGAAAGTCAAACTTCCATATAAGAGCCAGCAACATGAAACCAAGCTGTAAGCATGTCAAACATGTAGAACATAGCAAAAAATTAGACCCGTCTAATCGGTACATCATCCAAAATGGCATGTCAGGTAAAAAATTAAACCTGGAGTTGCAAAATTACTCACCACAATACGAATTGTAATTGAGACTGCATAAATCTGCATGATAGAAGTAACATATTGGTCAAATTTAAGTAAAATAAACACATTATGACAAGCGGGAGGACCAGGACAAAAATATTTCCCAAACACTAATGTATGATAGAGAGGATCATAACAGTAGAAGTAACAATGATTTAATAGGGGGAAGTTGTTGAGAACATATTAACAGTAATTAAATAGCTCACTGTATAATTTTTCATCCTCTGAAAGATAGCTCGGCTGGTCAAAACAGCACTAATAATAACACTAAGGCCTGGTTCCGTTAGAACAATATCAGATGCACTACGAGCTGCATCAGTAGCATCAGCAACAGCTATACCAATGTCTGCCTTCTTGAGAGCAGGTGCATCATTCACTCCATCACCAGTCATTCCACAAATATGTTTCCTAGCTTGCAAGCGTTTCACAATCTCATACTTGTGCTCTGACCAAATATACAAACCAACTAATATGAGCAAAGAAACATATAATATTAAATTACTACAATTACCAATTAACCTTCCATCCATCACATGTTAACAATAAGCAAACCAATAAATTGCAAGAAGCATACCAGGAAATACACCAGCAAAGCCATCAGCCTTTTCTATTAACTCATCAATTGGTAAGGCAGCAATGGATTCATCTTTGTCCTGCCCAAGCAAAGCTGATGAAGGATACATATTGGTACCCATTCCCAAGCGACGACCTGTTTCCTTTCCTATAGCTAGCTGATCCCCTAATAGAAAAAAGAAGATACATAATTGAGTATTGGGAGGAGAATATACGGGGTTCATAATTTCATACAAGCATTATATTGTTAGCCATTTTCAGAAACAAAATCCTTTAAATGTACAAGTTAATTTCCAAAGATACCATACAATGGATCACAAATTCTTTCAGTACATAACAAAGATAATTAGATTGCGGATTTGTCTACTGGTATGCGTAAATTTAAGTTCCATAATAACTCAGACAACTAAAGTCCACAGAAAAAGAAAAAACAGTTCTGATCAATAAGTAACAAGTTTGGTGAATAACAAGCAAGATAAATCAGATGTCACAGGACTAAGATCACATCAGTTTCTTATATAATACAACAGCTTATTCCCAATCCTTATTAAACTTGTTATATAAGCTACAAAGAATTATGATTTCATTATCATAACACAAGCAAAGCAAAGGTGTTCATCACTATCTTATGTTGCAAACCTGTAATCATTTTGACATTTACTCCAAGGTTCAGTGCCCTCCGTATTGTTTCTGCACTATCATGCCTAGGTGGGTCAAAGAGAGACAGAAGGCCAACAAATTGCCATGGACCTCCAGCACTCTCTTTCCTTCCATCTGGAACTTCCTGTATAAAAAAGAAGCAGCCTAAATTAACGTTTCGAACTTAAAACATTAGTATAAAAGGCACTGATTGATTAAGCAATAAATTAATTACTTGGTATGCTACAGCAAGAGATCGTAAACCACGCTCTGCAAACTTGTCTATCACTGAATGAACTCTACGTTCAATCTCTGCCTTATTGTGTGCAAGATTCAGGATCTAAATATCATGCACGGATCACATCACAATGACAATACACAAGACCAACTGTTTTAATATAAAACTATGTAAACATTGTTGCCAAATTACCTGTTCCGGTGCACCTTTGCTTACTCTATGCATTTTACCGTCTTGATCAAGATAAGTCAATGCCGTCCGCTTATCAGTAGGATTGAAAGGAAGAAAATGTACTTCTTGTATACCAGCGCGTGCCTGAAGTGGCGTAAGTTAAAAAAGGGAAAAGCTAGTCAACTTGAATTTAGAAAGATGTGTGTCAACGTGCATGTTATAGTTGTAGGCTCGAAGCTGAAAAATATGCCTCAAGAAGAATGCAAGGGAATAATAGATGTATGAATATGACTAACCTCCTTTGGATCAGCTAACATCCCAACTATGGCTGTATCAATTGCATCTTGATTCTCAAGCCTTGAAGCTCGGGCAGCCATCAAAATAACAGTATCTGGATCCACTCCTTTTGCAAAAACCTTGATTAAAATCAAAATTTATTAGAACAAGTGAATATCAAACACAAAAATAACCACCAAATAACACCATTCAGGCATTAATCATCTAACCTCAACTAGATTTTTGTCAACAGTAAGCTTATTCAATGTCAGAGTCCCAGTCTTATCACTGCAAAGCACATCCATGCCTGCCATTTCTTCAATGGCTGTCATCCTCTTTGTGATAGCCCCCTGCAGACATTATCTTTATTAGTTCTTACCTGCATATGTGCACCCAAACCCAAGGTGCTCAACCAAAAGAACCTGACTGACCTGCTGAGATAGCCTGTGAGAACCAATGGCCATGGTCACAGACAAAACTGTGGGCATGGCAATTGGAATTCCTCCGATCAGAAGTACAAGGAGATTATCAATTCCAGGACGATAGGGTCTATCTTGGATGGGATACATAACAACAATCTCGATAACCATCCCCACAGCAATTGAACATATGCAGAAGTTCCCAATTGCAGTCAAGACCTGAAAAAAAGCAGCAAAAGAATATAACAATGAAATCTGAAATTCTGAACAGTGAAAATCAGTAAGACTCCAAGGGAAGAGTGAAAAGTTACATTCTCTCATAAGTTACCTTTTGAAAGTGACCCACTTGATTTGTGGTATCAACAAGATGAGCAGCTTTCCCAAAGAATGTATGAACACCAGTAGCAATGACCACAGCTTCAATCTCTCCCTGTTTGCAGGTTGAACCAGAGTATACTCCATCACCAGGACCTTTTGTCACTGGAAGTGATTCACCTGTAAGTGCAGACTGAAAAGCACAAAGCACAAAGAAAAAAAGAGGATAATTGACCAATTAGGCATGTGGAGGATTCAAAGAACAAATAGTATATGATAGATATATAAAAATAATAATAAACAAATAACCCACTTGATCAATTTTTAAAGGATCCCCTTCAAGAAGCCGAGCATCTGCTGGAATAATATCTCCAAGCTTGATGCTGATTATGTCACCAGGAACTAGGACCGCAGCATCTTGCTCATTCCACCTACCATCTCTAAGAACCTTCACAAACACATTCATGAGAAATGAAACTATAAAGGGGAAAAGAAAGAAAAATTCCTTTCAGATGCAAACTGGACCAATAGGAATATGGAATCCACGCACCCAGACAGTATTGAGATAAAACAAAAGAAAGACAGAGTTTGACACCTTTGCTTTTGGAGCGAGCCGAGCCATGAGAGCTGCTGCAGCATTACCAGCATTGTTCTCCTCAATGAAACTGATGGTTGAATTGATGAGAAGCAAGGTAATGATACCCACGAAGTCTTGCCAATCAGGAGCTTTTCCCTGCACAATTTTTCAAGGAACAAGTCCAAAGAATCAACCTACAAACACACACCTTTACTGCCAATATAAAGTCCAAAAAGCTAAGTCCACTCACCCCTCCATTTGCAAGCGCAATTGCCATTATAGCAGCAGCCTCCATGACCCATGATAGAGGATTCCACATAAATCCCAAAAACTTCAAAAATTTGCTCTCCTGAAAAGTACCCCAGAAGACAATTCACCATAAAAATTCAATTTTTTTAAGTGGGATTTAATGAATGACAAAAAAAAACAGAGAAAGGAAGTACTTTCTTCTCTTCAAGCTTGTTGTGACCAAAAATGGTAAGTCTCTCCTCAGCAGCTTCACTGCTGAGACCTTCCCTGCCACATCTCAGATTCTCCAAAACCTCCTCAATGGGTATGTTCTCCTGCATTCACAGAGTTAACAAAAAGAAAGTCCCATCAATGAACAAAAAAAAAAAAAAAATAGACCAAGAAAGACTCAACAAGCAACAACAAAGGAATAGAGTGATTCAGATCTGTGTTAATGTTACCAAATCCACAGTTTCCTTCAACACAGCCTCTAGCACTTGTGACTTGTCCCCCATCCTGTGCTTCTTCTTGTTCTTCTTCTCTGCGTATCTCTATAGCTACCAACTTTGTTCTCACTACCAAAACCGTTCAGAAATCAAGAGTTAGCTTGCGTGCCAGAAGAAGTGCACCAACCGAAAGAGTTGGCACTAAGTACAAGTAAATAAAAAAAGTGTGCAAACTGCAAAGGGCGTATGGTATGGTTATAGGTAGGAGTAGACAACCTAACTGTGACCCCGAAGTTTTGGATCGAAGATTGAAACCAGGTACTGTGACAACAACAACAACTCTTCACAACACAGAAAAACAGAAACACAAACTCCTATGGATTGCATATGCATGTAAAAGAAACCATGTTAGAGTTGCAGTAGTAGTAGTATACACATACCACTCGCTCAGTAACATACATACCAACAGTCACATCTTTATTTATCTCTCTGCTTATCCTTTCCTTTACATTTTTTTTTTCTTTAAATTTTGCTTTTTAAATGAGATAATGTTTAAGAAAATATAGAAATTCTCATAATTTGACGTTTTGTTATGGACATAAAGCGTTTCCAAGCTATATTGCAAATGTGTATATTTAAGATAAATCTAAAATAAAATGACAAAAGTTAGATCAAGAATTTTTTTATAATAAAAATCCAGCTGAAGAGATAATGTCTCAGTCTGAAAGTCCAACATGTGACTTAATAAATGTAAAATTTTTGTCTTGGTTCACATTATTTGACATTGTATTTTTACATTTATGTTGGTAAGTTATTTGTTTAAACTGTGATATGTGGTTGTTCTTTTTATATAAATAGTTTTCATTAAATATGTGTTGTAAAAGTGTTTTTTTAACATATATGCTTCCACAGTCTTACAATTCTTACACGGTTTTATAGATGCGGCATAATAAGATTTTATAAATTTGGAGTTATTTTCTATGACTTAAATTATATTTTAAAACATTTTGACATCAAAGCTTTTAATATTTAGTAGCTAACATGTCTTGTTCTAAAATAATTATGGTTAAAGTTTTGAAATAAAATTTTAAGAATATAAATGTTTTATTATTGAAAACACTGTTAATTTTCAAACTAGTTTTTCATTATGCTAATGTTATGTCTCATTTTAGAATTTAATTATATTTAGTAATGTATGGAGAAATAGCATTTATGATAATTGTTTACAAGATTATGTTCAGAGTTATTTCACATTGATGACTAATGTTTTATACTTACTGGAGAAATCAATATAAAAAATAATTTCTTAATAAATGCAAGTGGGTAAAAGTTCCAGAATTGCATTATAAGAGATAGGAGAATATATCTTGTCTCTTGTAAAACAACATTACAGTATTAAGATGGTAGGAAGAAAAAAAGACAATGAATTAAATTGCATTTATAAATGAAACCATTTACTATATTGCTATAAAAGGAGATTTGTGTGAAGAAGAAAGAAGGCATCATTCTGAGTGAATGGTTGTTCAAAAAAAGCTTGTTTTGTTGAAGAATTTTCAGGAATCTGTCATAAAAATATGTGATCTGTTTTTGGATTATGAATATTTATTGAAATGTTAGTGTAGACACAGGTAAAAGGTATTAAATCACTTCAAAATCTTGTCTTTTACCATTTCTATCTTAGGTTTTGTTTATGTTTTTATCCTTTAATCATTTACATGTCATAGGAATTTTTCCTATTAGTGATATTGAAGCTTATGATATTATCATGGGTAAGAAATATTATCATTTAATACTCAAAATATTTTAAGAACAGGTATGACAAATAACACACCCAAGCAAAAACATGATGTAGAAAAATGAAAACGTTCACAGAGTATTGAAAATGTAAGAATGGTGTTTAGAAATTTTATTTGAGGAAATTACTGTTAGTAAAATCAGTCCAAAAAAGGTGGACCATGTTTGCTGCAAAGCTTTTAGGATACTGAAGAGTCAAAGTTATGAATTATAACTAAGTATTTTATCTTTTCTAGTCAAAATAGTTTTATGGTACATGTAATTCTAAGCTATAATATGTGATGTATTTATTTATATAATTATTAGCTTAAAAGTTACATACTGGGTACTTATTATCTTTTGAAGAAACCTTGGTACATATTATTGAACTCTATGTGTACGTCATGAGAATAAGATATCCACTATCTTTTGGCAAAGTAGTTAATCCATGACCTGAATCAAAAGATTTGTTCAGTTTTCACTAGTAAAACACAACAAGTGGAAACATTAAATGAATATATTTTCCTTTAGAAACAATGAGTTTTAGTATCATTTGTTAAATTATTACAATGAAAATGGACGTGTGTTGTGTTATTTGGTGCGGTGCGGCGCTGAAGAGAAGGTGGAGGCTGGACCATTGGCCATTAAATCTATGTCAGCAGATGCACATGCAAGCACTTCCTAGCAAAAGTTAGAGAAAAATAAAGAAAAAAAAATACCAAAACAGATTAAGAAAATGAAAATAATAAGTATAACATTCATAGATATGCGCCTACCTTTATATAATTAAATACAAAATTATCTATTTTTGAAACAGGAATAAAAGTAGTAGATCTTTTAGCTCCTTATCATCGTGGAGGAAAAATAGGATTTTTCGACAAAATTAAATAACAAAATAAAAAAAAATAAACCTTTAATATTTAATAGAATAAAAATATAATTAAAACTTGATTAAAAATATATAAATTTATAAAATATTTAAAATTGAATTAAATGCAAAATATATTTTGATTAGAATTTGATTAGCATACATTTACTTTTAGTGATTAGCAACTTATAACTAACAATTATCTCAAAATATTTTTTATTAATATATTGTAATTAAGAAAAAGTAAGTGAATATTAGTAAATATTTATAGTTAAAGAATGTTAATAAAAGAAACAAGTGAGACAGCTTGGGATGCCTTGTTGATTCAACATGCCGTGTCAATACCAAATAAAAAGATTAGATTGAGAGTGAGTGACACTTTGACGGTGCCCATATTCCTTTCGCTTTCCTCTACCATATGCTAACCTTTTCCTTTTTTTTTTATCTTTTTTTCTCTTTTAATTTATTCATTCCTTTAAACTTTTTTATAAAGTAACTTTTTATTTATATTGGAGAGGTCATTGGTTAAAAAATTACCACCATGGTTTCAATAATTAAAATTACTTATTTTATCTTTATTTATTTTAAACAAGTCATATTTGCTGATTAAAAAGTACTTTTCAATCAGATGTAAGAAAAAAAAACCTTTTATTTCAAATTATATATTTTATCTTTTAAAAAAAAGACATGTATAAGTTAAAAGAAAAGGAGAAATTGGCCCTTCAACAATAAAAAACTATAATAATATAAATTATTAAATATGATATTTATATAGAGTCCAATTTCACGTTTTTGTATGAGACTGTTAATATGGAATTTTATTAAAATTTATTATCAAATGAAAATAACTTTATCATTATATAAGTTTTACAAGATGTATTTGACATTTTTTAGGTGTTATAAATACAAAGTATTTATTAACATTGTCCTCTAAACAAATCTATTGGTGATCATGTACAGTATTAAGTTGATTTTTTTTTTATAATTATAAGACTTGAATATGAAATCTTAAAGTTTTTATAAGTTAGTTTATAAAAAACTGTAAAATGGTGGGCCAAGAGAACAGAAGAAGGGCTAAGAATAGTGCTACTTTTTGATTTATTTGTAAAACAAAACTGCTTTTTTAAGGGAATCAAAAACAAACATCCAAAAGTGTGATTCCGACCATTTTGTTTTTCTCTTAGGATGAGAGATTGTGAAAGCGATTTATAATATATTTCCTGAATAATAATTCAGGTTGTAAACAAATTTGTATTAAATCTATTATAATATCTTTTATCAAATCTCCTGTTAAATATTAATATGTAGATTTTTTTTTGGACTAATCACATTTTCTCCAAATTTCAGTTGGTGTCTTTTTATTTTCTACTTTAGAGAACATCTGTTAATTTTTTATTTATAGACAGATACATTATTTTGATATTGCCAGTTTATTTAATTCTTCGAAAATGGTATCCTACAGAAAATTAAAGAATTTCAAAAATATAATCATAAAATTTAAAATTTTTATCTCAACTAGATTACACAGTTTAGACATTCACTAACAATTTCATACATTATATTATTATTATTACTTTTATACAATAACATAATTATATATATAGAAACCCATATATTAAAACATATGATTTTATTTTTGAAATACTCATGCATTGAATATGATTTAATAATAAAATTTGTATGTAATTTGTAGATAATTTTAAATTATATATAAATTTTATTCATTACGTACAGATTTTTGTTATTTTTTATAGATAAATGTGATTTTTTTAATAGTGTTCTCTCATTACATCACATGTATGAAGTTTGAAATATGAATTTATCGAAATAGAACATATATGAATTTAATTTAATATACATATTTTTTATAAATAAAGTCAAGTGTTTATGTAGGTAAATTAATGTATTTTTTGACATGAAAAATTGGTTATAAGTTATTGTAGAAAATTAATAATTATAGTGTATGTTTGAGATAAATTATGAAAGTTTGATATATTTATATTTAAATTTTTTATTTTCTTTTGAGTGTTATTCTTTTATTTTATATTAATATTATAAAATTCATATAAAAAGAATATATTTTGAAGTATTTAATTATATTTAAATATATGTTTATATTGTATACATTTGTGAGGTATTGTCTTATAAGATTTAATCAGAATGTCAAATTTTAGAAATATTAGAATTTGAGTCTCACATTTTATTTTTGTTCGCAAACGAGTGTAGTAATTTAATAATAATAATAATAATAATAATATTTCTTATTTACATTATTTGTTTACTTTTTTTTTATCTTGTTCAAACACGTTTTAAGTTTCAGTAGATTCTAATTTTCTACTGAGTATTCAATAATTTTTGTAAAGAATTTAGCACCTAATAAATTAAATATTTTTTTATTTTCTTAAATCAAATGTCTACTTGCATTTATTGTTTATTTAAGTTCATAAAATATTTTTAGATTTTATTTTTATTTCTTAATATTTTTTATCACAACAATCGTTATATTTTGCATGATATGATGACATATTATATCAATATAATCAATTGAATGGAGTTAATATTTATTATCAGTCATCACTCAAAATCGGGTGTAACTTCAAACAATTATACAAATACAAGGACAATAGAAGTGACCCAAATAATAAAAGAGACTTGAACAAAAAATTTGCTAGGCCAAGACTCATATAACTTTTCATTTTCTTTTTCTTTTTATATTCCTTCTTTCTTTCTTTTTGTTTTTTATGCCTTTCTCTCTAACATTTTTCTACTTTCCAACAACTTTCTAATTTTTCTAGTATTTTTTCACATTTTTCATAAAAAAATTCCACCAATTAAAAGGTGATAAAAAATAAAATATTTCTAACTAGTGAAGGATTTAATTTAGAGGAAGTTTCTCTAACCTTTAAAATCTCTTTCTTGGCCTTATTTGTAAGTATTAGAAAGTTTTATTAATTCTATTAGGTGAGAAATGTTACTCTCTCTACTGGTTTATCTTTTAAATAGTGTTTTTGATTGATTTTGTGATATTTCTTTATGTTATTAAGAGTTTTGTTTAACTTTAGTTTTATTTTTACTATTGTTTGAAAATAATTCATTTCTAAATAAGAGAAAGTATTTTGAATTATAATCTAATTTTTATTCTAATTATGAAAGATTATTGAATGTTATTGTATTGGAATTGTTGAGTTTGTCTTAAGTTAGGTTGATTTTAATGAAAAAAATACTATGAGAAATATTGCTGATAGAAAGTTTGAGATAATGAATTTTAAATCTATACAAGTGAAAGGAGATTTTAAAATATAATGAATTTATGTGAATTTTTGGAATTGAGATGAATTATAATATGGTTTTGATTTCATTAAGTATTACACAATAACTATTGTTTTAACATTTTATTTTAGTGTTGCAATTCTAGGATAGATGACAAATAAATAAGACTGAAAGAGTGTGAACTCTAACAACTAATAGGTGACATACCATTTATTTTGTGCATATTAATTAATTATGCACTTGGTTGAGTCAAAGGTGTATGACCTCTAACGAATTATTTAAAATTAAAATTGTGATGTTATTTATATTATTTGAATACTTTTGATTGAAAAATTTGAAAATAAAATTAATAATGTCTTTGATATTATGAAATCTATTTTTTTATGTGTTTTGCATAGTTCAAACGAATGAGAATTTCTTTCAACAAATCTTTACTTGAAAGTACAACTAATTGTTTATTTAAATTTGTCGAAGAAATTATACTTTCACAAGTTGTTGATATGCAATATTTTAGATATATTATTTGTTTATAATTGAGAATGTTTATATATATATATATATATATATATATATATATATATGAAATTGATACATAGTTTTCATAAATATATTGAGAGTGAAACTAATGTATGTTTATGTTCAATTAATCAATTTGTATGTATCTAATTATTTAGAATTTAATTAAAATATTCTTTATTATTTTAACTAAAAAAATACTTTTTACAATCTAAAACAAATTTTCTTCCATATATTCAAATTATACTTGTTTTCATTTAAGTAGAATCCAAAGAAACAATATGTTAAAACAAAATATCCAATAATAAAACTCATACACCACATATAAAAACTAAACCAAAATAATATCCTCTGACCTGTTTCAAACTAATAAAATTCAACAATATTCATAGGTTTACAACCTAATAAAATTCTCAACCACATACATATGTATATAAATTCAATATTATCATCACATTCATAAGTCTACATAAACCTAATAAAATTCTCAATCACACACATTTGTATATAAATTCAATATTATCATCACAAAATCCTTGCCAATGATATACTTCTCATATCATTGTGAAAATCCAAATAACTGAAATCTCACTTTAACAACACCACAATTACATTCACAAATGTCTATCCTAGAGTTTAAGTTATTTATAAAAATAGTAAATCAAATTAGTTTTCCTTACTTTTATTCTCAAGCTTTTCAAGAATTTATCTCAGAGTTTAGAAAAGTTAACGAAGTTTATTTATAGGAAATTGATTCCCAAACCAAAACATATAAATACAAACTTAGAGTACAATTGATTCATGTATTTGAGTCATATCTCAAATGCAATAAGAAAACCCCTCGCCTGCAATTAAATCCAAATCCAAGAAAATTGAAATCTAAGGGAAAGAAAAATCTTAATTAATATAAAATTTGATCGAGTTAGATTATGTTACATTTTATCGCTTTCTAATCTATATATTAATCAGTAAGAAAATATGAAACACAACATCATAGATTGAGAGATAAGTAAAAAAAAATATTTTAAAAAGATTAAATGTTTTAGATAAAAAAAAAGAAACACAAGTTGATTTTATACTTAATTTTAAATAATAAAAATTTAAATTTTCTTACCTAGACTAGAGCAGATTGAGATCAATTTATATAATCTAATTATTATTAGGAGAATTGGTTTCTACAAAGACAGATAAAAAATTCAAATTTTCAACTGCAATCCACAAATATCTAAATTCATATTATTTTAAGTCTATTTTAATATATTTATCTCAAATTCATTTAGATCCTTATATTTGGATTTGGATTAGGTACAAAATATATAATTTTATAGATTTTGAAAATCTAAAATAAAGGTGAAGTTGAGTCAATTCAAGCTATCTAAAGTTAGGTCAAGTAACCTCAAATTCAAGTAAGGTAAGATTGTGTTATTTTGGGTTAAACTCATGTAAAGTTGAGTTGTATTCGACCTAAGTCATACAAGGTTGGGTCGGACGGGTTGAATGACATGTCAAACTTGGTTATGTCTAAGTCAAGCTTAATCAAGTTAGACCTAGTTTAGTAAAACTAGTCACAAGTCGGACTGGATTAGACAAGCATGGGATAATTTGGGTTGAGTTGGCCTAAGCTAAAGTATAGTTGGGTAAGGCTATACCTGAGTTAGTTTGAGGGGATTAGGCTAGATCGACACCATGTAAATTCGGTTGAGTTGCACCTAACTCAAGTTAGGTCGAGTTGGATTGGGTCCATGTCTTGTTGGGTCAGGCCCACGCATGTCAAGTCAAGACTCTGGCTAAGGTTTGACTGAGACGGGGTAGATCCAGATCAAGCAGAATTGGGTCACGCCCATGTTGGGACAACACTAAGTTGGGTTTATGATAGAAAAAGTCTGGTTGATTGGATCTAAGCCATGTAAGGTTAAGTTTCGTCGAGCATAACTCGAGCTAGGTTGACTTCAGTTGGGTTTAGGTCAAATTGGGTTGAATTTAGCTTATGTTAAGTTAGGTTTGCTTAGGCCTAAGTCGGGTCGAAGTTGGTCTGACACGGGCTGAGTCAAGCCTATACTAGGTCGAATTGGGTTGGGTTTAACCTAAGTCAAGTTGAATCAGGTATGACTTAAGTCAACTTAAATCAAACTTGACTCAAGTTAGGCTGGGTCGAGCCAGAACTTGGTCTTGCCTAGTCTTGTTGTACCTAAATCGTGCCAAGTCAAGGTAAACACATGTTTAATTGGATCTAAGTCAGGACAAGTCGGGTTGGTTGGACTTAAGTCATACACGATCATGTCTTAGTTATGTTAGATTTGGTTAAGTCCATATGAGGTTGGGAGAAATCATACCAAGTCAAGTTGAAATAGGTTGAGTTCGACATAAGCCAATATTAAATAAATTAAATCAAATTTAGGTCAAGTTAGAACTGAGTTGGATGGGTCAAACCATAATAAATTGAGTTGAGACCAACTTATGTTATAATGAGTTAAATAAAGTAAAAACGGGTCAAGATTAACCAAAAAATCTAATTGATAAGATTAAATTAGAACTCGCTTAAACTATTAATCGAGTAAAAATCAAATTTTAAATATAAATTAAAAAAATTAATCTAATTTTAATTTAATTTGAAAAACTATATTTAATCTAATTTAAATTAAATAAAAATAATTCAATTTGATTTAGTTAATATAAATTTACATTTATTTTATTAAATCTAAATTAGATATAGATTAAATTTCAAAGATGAATGTTATAACTATATCATCCCTAAACTTTTTTTGCATCTATATGATTTTGCGCTAAAATACTGGATTCTAATTTTTCTTTTTTTATATCAAATGTTTTTTATGTTATTAACCTTTTCTTTGTGATCTACAGGCTTTCTCCGAGACATAAATTGTTTTAGATTTTTATTGTCATATAAAGTATTACAACCATGTTGGACTTATTTATTTATTTTTTATAATCCTTATACATATTTATGTATAACATTTAAGGTTTAAATACATATTGCTTTTTAAAAGATTGAATTATGTCTGATTTTGGTCAAACAAGTTTTTTCTCTCACTTAAAAAAAAATCTCCTTATTTAAAAATTAACAACACTGAATGCACAAATATTTAAGAGGATTACATTCCATGCCACGTCTTTCAGAAGCTTCCAACTAATACTCAACCAATTTCTATTTCACTAATCCGATCTAGCTAAAGATAAAATAGTTTTTTCATCTCAATAATTTACATTTCATCTGACTAAAATTGATTTCAATATTGTTGTCCAAAATGAAGTGAATTTAAATAAATAATTAGAAGAATAAATTGTATTAAAATATGGACCTAATTTTTGCTGAAAAATGAATTTTATTATGATTAATAACATTGGAAAAAAAAAAAGGCTAGTCTTAATTAGCATATATGTTTAGGGACAATAAATGTGACAGAAAAGGGGCCCAAAGACATGTGTAACGGGCTGAATTGGGCAATGGAAAAAGATTAGATTTAAAAGCAGATCTATAATGGTGGCCAGCCCACCATCCACCCATCACATGATGTGTGTCAGTTCAGTACCTTCCGTACTCTCCCATTCTGTCACACCTTTTACCCCTTTCTTCTTTTTCTTTCCCATTTTTTTTTCTGATATTCCATTTTTATTGTTTAAAAAAATATTTCAAGCCCTTATTAAGTGAACTTGATGTTAATCTTTTCTGTCATGTCCTTTTATCGTTGACCTAATATTTCTTACGTTATAAGAATAAAATTTAATAACTACTTCCAATGCTTTATGTTTTATTATTTAAATATAATTAAAGAATCAAAGTAAATAATACATGAAGATAGAATATCATAAATAATAAGAGTCTTTTTTTTTTCAATATGCATGAACCAATTCGAGTTAAGTTAGTAATATGATTTTTTAAACGTTATAACCTATAATTAGAGTATATTTCATGAGAACATGATAATTTAAAAGTTATGATTTCAATAGTGATTTGACTCATATCTAATCTTTAAAATAGCTGACAAATCTTACCATGCCTCTTTAAGTATCTTATAATACAAAAATATTTTTTTACTTTATAAAAAAAACTTAAATAACTAATATTGGTTGATAAATTTAATAGATGTTTGCTTTTAATTAAGTGTTACTTAGCATGAAATAAACTATAACAAAAGGAAAGGAGAAAACAAATTTTGTTCAATAATTTCAATATTGTAAAAAAAATACATATACATTCTTTGCACTATTTTGAGATAGAGAAATATGATTAATGAAGGTTTAAGAAATGTAGTTTTGGAATTCTTGATGTAGTATTTATCATTTTGACTAATGGAGAAGCAAAGTGATGGTGATGAGTTTGTAACATGTAGTATTGTATAAAATAGGAACAAAGAGGGACCTATTTAGGTTCTGTTTGGACCCATTATTGAAATCACGTTACATCCAACCATTAATGCTTCCTCACCGTATCTCTTCAACGCGACACGCTTAGGCTGGCACTACCCTAATCTTTCACCAAACCTATCACTCAAACTATTACATAAATATTTTCTCCGATCATTTTTTCTATAATAAATTTATTTCAAAAAAGTTAATCTTTGTATGAGAAGTACTTTTGTAATTTGTATGCCTAAGATCAATCTTTTAAATAATACAGGAGACCATTTTATCTATGGATCACATGTATTCTTTTTTATTCATAGAAAAGATTCTCCAGTTCATATTTAATAATTGCATGAAAATGACTCGAATTCGAGAGTGCTAGTCTAATTAAAAATCATCTTTTATGATTATTACTATTGATCCACATATTCAATAATGTATTAGAAAACATCTTTAGAACATATCCAAATATTATAACAGTTTAATTTTTTATCACATAATTAATAAGATTTTTTTTAATGTTTTTATTCAGTAAAAAAAATCTAAGTATAAATTTCAAACTAATCATTACAAAATTAACTTTTACGACACATAACTATGCCTGATTAAATAATAATGTTGCACATTTAAATTAAAATAAGGCATGATTTTAGAAATTAATATATATATACATATATACTGTAGATTGAAATATTCATTCATTCTCAATAAATATTGATATATAAACTTATGTTTCCACTATGAAGTGGGTACATGTTTATGTTTGAGTTGTTATTATTCTATGTATCGAGGGAGATAGAGGATCATTAAATATCAGGTGTACTTTTTACTGAATTTATAAATTAAATAACTTTCTTCACATGTAAATCCTGTCAATTTAAATGTTAAATTGTAATATTAAATATATGTAGTGTATGACCGTAAAATATAGAAATTTAACTTTGAATATTGTTTTAACTGTGATTTATGGATATCCCATTATGTTAAATATTAAAAAAAAGTAAGATTTTTAATTCAATAGTTAAAAAATATTAATTTATTTTGAAAAGAAATTTTGATAATTATGTCAGAAATAAAAAAAGCAAAACGAGGTTATCTTACTTTATAAAACGTTCAATTCCCGTGGATAATCTACACACTTTTTATATATAAATATGTATATTATTTTTGGAAAATTATTTTACTTTGAAATTCTATTAAATCACATATCTTCTAGATTTAAAATAAATATTTATCTCCTTCTATAATTTTTTAATAAAACTCCACAAATTTTTAGTCAATAGTACTCATCCTTTTTTATATTATAATAAAATGACGATAATATTTTTATTTATATTATGAAAAATTGTTTTTTTTCTAATAAATATTTTTACAAAATTATATTAAATTTTAAATATTTAGATTTTATCAAATATTTTTTTAAATATAATAATGAAATGAGTGTTATTTTATAAAAATATGAAAAGGTAAATATTATTTATTAAAAACATACAAGAAGTAAATATTTATTTAAAAACTAAAGGAATTATAAATGTTATTTCTAACAACTTAATATATATATTAAAAGCAAGGTGTTAACTTTTACTTAAGGCATCTACTTTCAAAAAATACCTATTGTATAGACACACCACTTATATAAAATACATTCATTTCATATAATGAAGTTTAAAATAGAAGTTTAGATTTGTTAACACGTTTCACTTGCATAATTATTTATATGTAATATTTATCGTATTTCACAATACAATAAGAAAGTATGAAAGTATAAGTTGGATGAAACATATAAAATTTATAATTCATGTACAAATATAAATATATTAAGTTCATATACCAACTACTAAAATTCATTTTTACTCCAATATCAATATTAATAAATTGTTTAAATAACGCATGGATCCATACACTAAGATATTTAACATACATTTTCACGAAGACTCGTATTAAGTAGGTTATACCAAAGACTATGCTCTAATCCAATACTCAAAAGTTATATTACTAGCGAATTTAAGAGAAATGACCATGTTAATGTTCGAACATTCAATAATGAGTATATACTCACGATTTCGGTATGTATAAACTTCCTCACTTATCATTACTTGATATATTAGTCTAATAACTTAGATTATCAAAGATCTCTATTAAGACATAGATGTCAATACTTAATATACAATCAAGTCATAATTCATACATTATTTCAAATATATGATCTCAATTTCATACTCACCCCATTATTCACATCAATACATATGATTTAGAAAATTCACCTTCCTCAACATTCAAGAACATCTTCAACATCAAAAATAACATTTAAATATCAATTTATAAAAATCTAATATCTCTATATTTTTTTAAAAATATATAACTATTCAATTTTATAAATCACTCAATTCTTATAACATTCAAAAACCTTTCTAACATCAAAACAAATAATAAAATAACTATTTCAACATGTTCACCCAACACATAATCAACACGAATTCATCAAATAACATTCCTACAAAAAAAATAAATAAACTTGGGACCACGTCCCATTCACATCCAGATCTGATCTTCTAATCCAAGATATTATAGAAAGATTAAAAATAGTTTCCCTTACCTGAAAATTTTAATCTCAAGGTAATTTCAAAGTCAAACTGTGATAGAACTCCAAAATCTAGGAATGCAGAGCAAATTATCTAAATATAACCAAAATTTAGTGTCTAATAAAATAAGTTGAGAGAATCACTTTCTCAACTGATCCCTCAAAGATTAATGACCAAAACCTAAGAAAAAAAAATAGAGAATAGGGGATCTAGTAAATAGAAATGTACTCTATTTAAAAATCTGATTAAATAGAAATACTCACTGGTTCCTCAATTATTATGAAGTGTAATAAGATTATGTCATTTATGAAGTATATCTTAGGAATCCAAGTGTAAGTTTAAATCTCACGTTGAGTAAAAATGAGAAAGTTGAGTAACATATAAAAAATAAGACACCCCCACAAACTCAACGTCTTAAAATTTTGGGTTAAAGGTGGTATCAATCTCTTATGTAAATTTGACTCATATCTCATTATTGTGAAATTTTCGTAATGTTTCCTCTCCTTACTTTTTCCAACACTAAAAGAAAGGACCTTAGATGGAAGTGTACTATAGGGCCGACTTATCCAATTCATAATTGCATAACGAATCTAGTCGCTCGATTACATGTCGTTCATAATTAAATGTTGCAACCCTATAAGCCGACCGAGAACGATTCAGTTGTGCTTGAGAAAAGACGAATCCACAAACTGACCAGGATATCGATATCTCAGTCAACACTTGTGATTATTTTTTTAACATGTGGCACTGACAAACAGGCACATGATGATTATGATAGACACGCGAGATAAAACACAGAAAAGACCCATAACCAATTAGGTCCCAACCCAACCATTTAAAGGGCCATCTGGAACCACTATAATTAGGAAGGTGATCTCAAGACATAAAATATTGTTACTCTGAACCTAATTACTCTTGAGTACTCAAATTATCACTGACTTGAATATCGAAATACTTATAAAAATCCCTCTCGAAACCCAGGACATAACTTGGAGCAGAAAAAATATATGACAAATTTAAAAATAATAAAAATTAATTAAAGACTCAACGATCATTAGAACTGACAAAACTTCCAAAAAACTTCCAAAAAAAGAGAAAGAAAATCAAAATATATACTTTAATACTAAAGTATATACAAATGTCATCAAATATAAGAAGCCAAGGCTGCGGTTTCTTCTACTATTTTTATGAAAATAAAATAAAATGAAGTTATATAATAATAATAATAATAATAATATTTTTTCAAGTGTCTTGATTATCACTAAACAATGACAAAAGTTTTTTTATATTTCAATATTTAAAAATACTTATATATAATAATTTTTTATTTTTTAATATCTGTTTCCTTTTTATTGTGACTTGTAAAAGTAAAACTTTATTATACATGCAAAATTATTTGCTTTTCATAGAAGGAGTTTCTAACAATAAATTATTATGGCTTATTTGTAAAATATTATTAATAAGTTGCCTATTTTTTACACTGGCAAGTCCCATTATAAATGCAACATCAAAAAAGTTCGATAACAAATATGACTAAAAAATAAAACTTTTGTTTGTGCGAAGTGCAAATTGCCATGAGCGTATTTAACTTAGTTTATTGTTGCAGAATATGTGTATTTTATATAATTATTGATTTCATTAATGATTACTTATTCCCAAGGAAGAACTGATTTATCATCTTTAGTAAAATTTTCTTTTAAATCACGCTTTTTCTTAAAAAAATCCAACAGAAGACTTATATATCAATAGTTGTACAAGTGTTTTTAGATTAACTGTTACCTCGAATTTGATTCTTTAACATATAATTATATTGAAGTATTTAAGTAAATTAATTCAGAGAATTAATTTAACATATAATTGTCCATAATAATTTAATTACTTTAAACAATATTACTTTCATATCTAACGATTATTATATAAGCGGGTGAACGATGATCATGCGATATTTGCAGGTGCATTACGTCTCTTATCACATGTATGTGATCACATAATCTCTGGTAAAGTACACCACTTAGATCATGATATACTATAGTTTGGAAATCAGGTCATAATAATAATACAAACATGACTCATTGACGAAGAGGAATTTAAATAATAATTGTTTCTATCTCTATAAATAAGAAATACATCAAAAGGAAAATAAAACTTATTATGAATGTCCTATCATCAGATCTAAGAATTTCCTTACTGATTTTTAGCTATAACATTTTAGTGTCTGTTATGTTTTAAGTAAAATTGTTCCTAAACAGTGATATCATAAAGTGAAATATATGTTGGATCTTTGTCAAGGGAAAAAAGTTCCATAAATATATTATTTTGAGACACATGTGTAAGAATACAAACTCATCCTAAATACCTTAAACCTTTCGATGAAGTCCTTTAAAACTTTCCATAAAGTCTTGGTCGGTTTCTTTATAATAGAAGTACAAGTTTTTATCAAATTGAGAATAACATTCGGAATTGGTAAGATGGCAAAATTTTTACCTTATTAATAAAATATACTCTCATCAAGATATCGTTACAATCTTGTTAAGACATCCTTTATTAATGCACCCTCGTATTATATTTAACTTAAATGGATATTTGAGCAAATTTATTGAATATGAATTCAATTAAGTTGGGTGCAATATATTCTATTTTTATTGAAAAATAATAAATCAAAACATATTAAAGAGCATTAACTACACTTAAAAAAGTGGATTATATAATTACCATGTTTATATTAATCCATATCACAATATTTTATTATCGAGTTGTTCCTGTATTTTTTTTTCAGCAAAATCTCCGCCACAAAGTCTAATTAATATAATTATATCTAATTGCATCAATCTAAATTATTCAAATTGAGATGAATTATGCTCATACTTAAATTCTTATCACATGTTTTAACAATGTAACAATTTTTAAAGAAAAAAAAAATGTGATAATCCATATTATCATTTAGAAGTATATTTTTAAAAAAGTGTTATAGTTGAGTTCTTGAATGTATGGATTCACAGAGGAACAATTTATCTATTCTAGTTGAAGTATAAATGGTTATTGTATTTGAGTTAAATAAAGAAATTAATAGTTAATATAATCTAGAAGTGGGAAAATTTTCTCACTTCACATATATTATACGGTAGGGTTATGAGCAGGAAAAGGAATGACAATATAATTTGATTGGAGGAAGAATATCCAGAAAAAGGAATTGCTTTCTGTGAGTGGAATCGTTGGCTCGTCAAATTAACATTCTCCTCCACTTTATCATACTTTACACGTTTTTCATTGACATTTTTAGCACTGTGAAATGATTTAAAGTACAATCTCTCTATACCTTTGCGAAAAAGAAGAAAGTGTCATCAACTTTACGAAAGCAAAATAGCATGGATTTCCGTATCTTACGTATACATATAGTTGAATAAAAAAGAACTTCATAGGTTGTGACATATTTCGAGGTTTAATTCTTGTTGCTATATATATTTTTCACGAGTTAATTTGCTTTATGGCTTATATTTCTGGTTCTGGCACTGCTTTAGATCAATTTGTAGGCATCCGAACTTTGACTACAAGGTAGCTATATCCTGTTTGAAAAGTGAGTGTTTGAAAAATTTATAAAGTTGAATTATAATATTCACAGAAAAAATTTGCTAAACAAATAAATTCTAGTGGTGATTAATTTCAAGCATCATCAGAATCTTAGGTTTTGTTTGAGTTAGCCATGAAGTTGTTTGAACATAAGATAATAGTATTTATGTAGGGTTGAAGCACTTGTTGAGATGTAATGAATTTGTGGCTAGTTGGTGAGGCAAGTGGTTGTGAGCAATTGAGTTGCAGAAGTGGTGAGTTATAACAGTAGGTCCGCTACTTTAACTCACTATACCATGTTGCTGTTCTTAATTTATGCTGCATGCCTACATCAACAATATTAGGTATGATATTTCCCATATACAAGTTATATTTAGAACCAACTTCGATATTTATTATTTTAAATATATCAACTAAAATATATTCATACCAAAAGAAATCATAGTCAACTAACAATTTATAAAAATAAAATAAAATAATAAACAAATAAAAAAAAGTTATTTTGATGACTCATCTCCTATTGAAAAAAAAAAACTTAGAAAAACACGTAAAAACATACAGAAGAAGAATTATCTTTAGATATGCACCTTTTGAGCTTACTTTACTGGGCTTACTATTCCCATGTTTTGGACCTTGAGTCCAAGACATAATGTTTTATGCAACAACCGTTTGGAAATTTCTACTTCTATAATTTGATACTTCACTCCTTTAAATATACATATTTCTATTTTATTTTATTTTTCTGGAAAAGCTGTCAGATGGTATAGTTTGATAGACTTTAAAAAAATGACTTTTAAATTGTGTAATTTGAAAATTAAAAATAATTTTTAGATGACATAATTCATAAAGGATAAATGAAAATTTTCATATTTACCTGAATAAAATATCAGTAATAATTTATTAAAAAATTAAACTCTCTAACTAAATATCACTTCCTGTAGTGCAACCATAGATATTTGGAAAAGAAGAGCTAAAAACTAACTATTAAACAACCTTTTCTCTGTTAAGGTTTGCGCATGTATATTTATAATCACTTTAGGTTAGGTTTTCACATTTCCATTTTTTCTTTTGACACCATTCAAGACACTATTCTAACATTGCATCTCTCCCAAGAATCATACAAAGAATCATCTTTACTAAATTCAACTATGGTCCCATCAACAAATTTTAATTTTTTTAAAGAAGTACACATCTCATAGCACAACTCCATCTCCTTTAATGAGAATTGTCTCTAATATGAAGATTGACAACAATCATACAAAATTTCTCCTGGATGAATACAATATGTTAATGTGTGAAAGCAAAGCGTATAATATTAGAAAATGACTAATATACTCTGATACCACATTATATGTCAAGATGCATAGGTGTTGATAAGTTATAGGAACCCGTGTTGTGTTCACATGAGAAAACTGTGAAACTCAACGTGCAAAAAAAATACTATAATGCATACATGCAAAAACTTACTGAAAAGTATATGAATGTTATGTTTACATAGTTATACTAATTATAAAAGACGAAAACAAACAGACGAAAATCATAACAACCATCAACAAAGACTTTCAATTCCATATTTAGTTGATTTTAAATTAAAAGCTATTGATATCTAAATAGTTATCACTTTTGATTTGAAAAATCTATCTTATTTGTTTATATATTTTTATTTGTAGATCGTGGGCCATTGGCCCGCAAGGTGTTGTCACGGGCTCGTAAAAGTTTACCCACTTGTTTAGGGACGGCTTCTTGCTGCACCTCCATACTTTTCTTCTTACGCCTCCATGATTTCATAGTTATGATTAATTCTGAATACAATTGTTTTTAGATCTGAAATATAAAAAAAATGTATATTCTGAATTATATAATCTAGAATATAATTTTGTATTTTAGATTATGTAATCTGAAATACAAACTTCTTTTATATCGAAAAAAATTGTATTCCAGTATATTATATAATTCGAAATAAAAAAAATAAGAGGAATGTACTGAAAAGATGAAGAAAATGAAGAGGGAAAAATGTTACTTTTGATTTATGGAGGTGCAAGAAGAGACAATCTTGTTTATGTTGGGGTATACTGTTTGGGCCTAAACAAGGGAGTAGTTAGCTGGTATTCCCAATTTTTTCTGAGGCTTACAGAATTTTTTTAAAATATTTCAAGAATTTGACCCTTGGTAAATGCTTTTAAAAGGCTCTATTGGTAGTTGGGGCACCTTTCTCTCACAATTTTTCCATAACTTAATGACATATTAGTACATACAAAAAAGCATCCTTCATTTCAAATCTATATAACCTACAAAATTTATTTTAAAAACAAACAATTTTGGTTGAATGTTATATATCATTTGATTATTTAAAAAAAAAAATGACAAAGTGATAATGGTGTAAAACTGTGCAATCATCCCTTCCTCTCCCCTGAAGCAAACTGAGCCTAAAACTTATGTGGATTGGTTATTATGCATCTAGCCATCATGTTCAAAGACTGAAGTGAATTAAAAAAAATTAAGAAGTAATGCCTTTAAATTTATTAAAATGCATCACAGTTTTATATACATCAAAATTAAACAATTGGAAAAAAGAGAAAGAAAACTGAGCACAAGATATCTATATTTTTGTAGGAGAAATTTGAATTGCTGTTACAGGCACTTTACATTCTCAGAAGTTCACAGCGTCAATGTGACAAACCCCAACACAAAATAAGTTAGACAAATGACATTTACCAACGAACTCATGGAACAGGAACAGGACAAAGATATACAAAGAATATGTGATGTGACATTTTGAGGACAGCAGCAACATGTCCTCCCGCAACTCGTGCTGACAATCTATCAAACAACTTTACTACGCAGCAAAGCATGCTTCAAGCTACACCCAATCCAACTGAAAAACCTAAGCAACCCAAATCTCTATGCTTCAAAACGCTCCAACACAAAACTCCCTTTCTTTCAAGGAGAGATTACAGAAACCGTGCTTTCAAGCATAGTAAGTAGAAATTAATTGAGTAAGCACTAAGGTTAGAGAAAGAAATAATTTCTTGCTCAAACCACTACAGCTTGACCACTAATACCGTCATGAAGCTGAAGTGAGCCATCCTTCATCAAATTTATGCTCAAGCTCTTGAATCTCTCCCTTGAATACTGTCTAGATGCTTTTCTCCAATCAGTTCCAGTTTTCATCATCGCCACAAACTCTTCATAACTGATGCGACCGTCCTGTGTAAACAGAAAATTAGAAATGTGGGGCTAAGGATGTAACATGATTATTCTCACCTGATTAATCATATCTTATGAAAGAAGCAAGCCTGTGTGTTTTTCTTTAAATTTCATTGGCAGTGTCTCTAAGAATAAAAGAACCTGCAAAATGGAAAATAAAACAGTAGTTATGGTATGAGTGTCAAACCTTGTCAGTGTCAACTTCACGCATGATCTCATTCAATACAGCAGTGTCAGTTTCTCCCGACTCATCTACTAATTCTGTCTCTAGCTCCCCAAACTCAATATAGCCACTCCCGTCTTTATCAAAGAACATGAATGCTTTTCGGAAATGTTCATCATTCTCCATTCTTTGCAAGTGAATTGTCACAGCTACAAACTCTCCATAGTCAAGTACTCCATTCCCATCAACATCAGCCTAATTAATGGATAGCAAAGAAAACATCCTTGAATCACAAATTGTTATTGCAAATCTACATTCAGTTCACAATCCGGCCTTAGGTTTGAATGGCAATTCAATTTAAATTTGTCGTTTTAGACTAAATTTAAATGAAGTCAAATGAAATATTGAAACAATATGAAGGAGTTAAGTCGATAAAAGTAAGAGGTTAAGTCAGCCTTGGCATGGAACACTAGATTATGTAATGCAATAGAATCCAAACCAGTTAAAGAAGTGGAATTATATTAAGAAACTGCAATATAGATGGTATACACAAAAGCCTACCACATCCATCAGCATCTTAATCTCCGGCTCAGCCAACTGTGAACCAACCTTCCTCAACCCAGCCTTCAGTTCCTCGTATGTTATTTTGCCATCTTTGTCAGTATCCATCAATGTGAACATGTCTTTGATGATTTCTACCTCTTCAACAGATAAGTGCTCTGCAATTACCTGTAGCGTTCGTTCAAAGAAACACAAATCACCACCCTTCGAACTTCCTTATACTTCCAATACATATTGAACTTGAGTTAAAAATTATGCACAGACTGAAATAGATGCTAACCCGAAGTGCTCTCTTTTTGAATCTATTCATGACAGAGAACTGCTTAAGCCTTGTCCTCACAATATCTCCTAACGGAACATTTGAAGCTTTCTTCGCATTTTGCAACCAGGGATGTTCTGCAAACATATTTAAGGACGGTAAACATTTAGCATCACTTTCCAAGTAATTAGGCCATAAGGGATCTCCTGAGTCGTAGGGGTTCAAATAAGCACCAAATTCTTATTTTCTTTGAGAAGGGGGCAATGGAACAAAGAGTCCACAAGATAATGAGAAAACTCTTAGTTAACAAAAGCAAAAGAACAACGTACTTAGAAATTTTGAGCAGCCTAAAAATTCTGATCCCATCTTGCTTCGCAAACCATAAAGTACTTACCAAGCACTTGTTCAGCCGTCAAGCGTTTCTTAGGATCAGGCTCCAACATTTGGCGCACAAGGCTCTTAGCACTGTCAGAAATCTGAGGCCATGGTTCTCTCTTGAAGTCAATCACTCCCCTCAAAATCGCCAGAGCCACCCCTCGTTCGTCCTCTACACCAAACCAAAACATTTCACCAAAATTCAAACACCCCACCAATCACCCAAAACACAAACTCAACAACACATTAACAACCAACATTTGTCGATGAGAAAAAACACACACCTGCCCAAAACGGAGGAACCCCACACAACAAAATATAAAGAATCACCCCAGCACTCCACACATCCACTTCTGGTCCATAATTCCTCTTCAATACCTCTGGTGCCATATAATAAGGACTCCCCACAATCTCAGAAAATCTCTCCCCTGTCCATTCATTGAAAAAAAAAAAAGAAAACATCAGCACACTTTAACACTTATCCCAACTTAATTAGCAACAAGGAGTTCACATCTTAAACATGAAACTGTTTTTAATGCTCAAAGCATTCATAACGGTCCTATCTGATTTGAGTACAAAGAAACAAATCCATTCACTCGCATACCAGGTTTGAAAAACACGGATAGACCGAAATCAATGGCTTTAAGTACAGAATTCTCCTTCTTATTCGCAAAGAGGAAATTCTCGGGCTTAAGGTCTCGATGCATGACGCCGTTGGCGTGACACATTCTGACGACCTCAGCAATGGTTCTCGCCACGTGCGCGGCCGCACGCTCGCTGTAGTGGCCACGTGCGACGATCCGGTCGAAGAGTTCGCCACCGGCACAGAGCTCCATGACGAGGTGAACGTTCTCCTGGTCCTCGTAAGTGGCTTTGAGCTTGACGACGTTGGCGTGGTCCGGCAGCGTGGACATGATGGCCACCTCGCGCCGCACGTCCTCGACGTCGACGGCGGTCCTGAGCTTGCGCTTGGATATGGACTTGCAGGCCAGCTCCTGCTTCGTCTCCCGGTCCGTGCACAGGTACGTTATCCCGAACTCCCCCCGACCTAGCTCCCTCCCTATCACGTACTTGTCCCCGATGAGGCTCCGCGACGTCACGTCCTTCAGCACGCGGATCGGAACGCCCGAACGGAGCGCCTCCTCCGCGTAAGGGTTCGGTTTCGTTTTCTTCTTCTTCACGCGGTTCGACTCTGCCACGTCATCCCTCACGCACGTGTTGCAGTTCCCCATGTCTCCGGCTGACGGAAACGGAGAAGACGACGGTAGGTGGATGGATGATGCCGATGATGATGATGATGACGGTGAGTTGGAAGAAAAGTGGAGTTTTATTTCACTTTGAAGGTGTTTGACTCTGAGAACCTTATTTGACTGTGATATGGCTTTTATTGGTTTTAACAAAATTAAATCATTCTCTTTGTTGTTTTAAGGATTCGTTTTTACATACGAATATGTGCGTCGCTTCCACGTTATGGATAAACTGTAAGACGCCGCAGGTTGTCCTAAAACAGAATTCATTTCCTACTTTCCAAACTTAACTTTTACCAAACATGGAAATCAAACATCTTCAATTTCTAGTTCAATTAGATCTCTCGAATTTAAATAAACTTGGAATCATGTTTTTTTTTTTTTCAATTCAGCTGAAAATTTGTGAGAGCAATGTTGGTTGGATTATTGTGGATCCTTGCGTGGGGCAATGACACTTGGAAAATGTTTTCTTTTTATTTATTTTAATGTATAATGTTTAAAGTGTATGATGGGATGGGACCGATTGTTGCCTTTTGGCTGGTTGGGGCCTCTGTGTCACACTTTTTAGATTTCTAGTTATACGTAATGTTTTTGTTTTTTTTTCTTTTAATTTTGCATGCAAATTTATTAATCAATCATTTTTATGATAAAATAGGATAAAAAGATTCATAGGTTATTTATTTGCTTTTGGAAACAAAAGGTTTAATTACAAGTAACATGGTTGGTGCAATCATATATAATTGGCACTACAATTCATATTAACCGTTAGATTGTCTTGTTCTTGTCCATAAACAGGTCAGCTTGAAGTTTATTTCAAAAATTCAGTGATATAATAACATTGCAACAGCTATTAATCAAACTTAGCCACCAATTTTGTGACTTGGTCGTAGTCTTTTCTTTCTCCTAACGTCATTGCATATCCTTTAGTGCAGCAACCATTGAAAATCTTGTATTAATTGTCACAAAACATAAATTGATTCTTCACTGATATTTAAACAAGACCATCAAATAATGATGTGTTCTTGACAAGGTCAATATCTCAACCTTAATTAAATCCAAAAGCTATGTTCTATTTACATTTTACAAAAGATGTGAGCCGTGACTATGACCCACTTGGAGGAAAATAATATTCCTTCTATGCCAAAGTCAACAAATTATGATGACTTATTTTCCCCTTTTCTATAGAAAAAAAGAGATAGAAAAAGGATATGGTTAGCTTTTTCTACGTTGAAAGGTTATAAAGTGTTGGCTATTGGGTAATGGGCAGTGTTTTTCTTCTCTGGAAAGTTATTCCTTTTAACCTTATCATTAAATTGTCAATATTTAACTCATACAGGGTAAAATCAAGTTCTTATTCTTTTTATGGTTTAACCCCTTAAGTAACTTCCTTTCCTGCATTTATATGCAATTGCTTCACATTCTTGGTCCACTAGAATAAGAAGAAATACAATAAAATAATGATAATGATAATAATGCATTTCTCTTGAAAAGTTAAATGCAAATTTTCATTTAACTTTTAAGAATAAATATCAATTGTGTTTATTTTCTCTTCAATTTTTTTTTAATTTCGTTTTTAGCATGCAAAGTATTATAGTTTAACTATATGGCCGTTTTAAAGTACGTTTCACTCATACTCGATTTGTCCAAAAAAAAAAATTTACTATTTTCAATGAAATCAAATAGGAAAATTTGGGTTTTTCTATTGTATTTAAATAAATGAAAAAAATAACCAAAATAAAAAAATTATACGTCTAAGGAAAGAATGCGATATATAAGGAATAAAATTAGAAAAACAAATGTAAATGTTCTTTTAAAATAGGGTAAAAAATGATAGGTAGAGGAACTTGTTCTCCTGAGTGAGACTGTGTTCGTTTTGATGTATATTAAAAGTGTATTATGATGTGAGAATGTTTGAATGAAATGATTAGGTGTTATGCACGATGAATAATGATGTAGAGAACCCATACTTTTAATCGATGCACTTCCATGCCTCTCTACTTTTCCAGTTAGACCAAAAGCAGCCTAAAACCCCATGTTACACCATCATTGTGTTGGATCATAACATGCATTATTAAAAAAAATTAATTTAGATAATTTGTTTATATTAAATAAATAAAATTTATAATTGCAAATCAGAAAATTATATCATATGCATTTATTTCAGGTTAGTGTTAACTTCCATGTAAGATTTCCCTACGATAAATTATAGTATCAGCTCATTTTACGTGTACATGGTGTTGATGAATGAGTAAAATTGTGTACATGAGCCTAGGAAATTGATTAAGGGAATTTCTTTCGTATACCTTCGTTATTTCTTTCTCATCGAAAATATGAAAAATTACACTTTATTATCCAAAATTAAAAAGATCTTTTGAATAATTCAAAAAAATATAAATTATTAAAAGTTATTTTTGACTTTCGAATTACATCATCCAAAAATTAGTTTTAAAAAATTTTGAACAATCAAAAAATTAAAAACAACTTTTAAATTATGTAATTCAAAAATTAAAAATAATTTCTTAATTATATAATCCAAAAAAATATCTTTTAAGTTATCCCATTCGAAAACCAAGCATTATAAATTAAGGGTAAACAAACATTGCACTACAACTTTGTATAAAAGGAATAATGCTTTTCCTTACCGACTCAAGAGAGACTGTTATTTAAAGAGAATGCTTGATTGAATATTTATAGATAATTTACACGTATTTTACCAATAAAAATGTAAAATCAGAAGTATGAAAATAAAAAAAGGAGATTGAAAGAGGAGTCACTTGCAAATCTGTTAGGGCACAAAGTCACTTGCAAATCTGAATCAACAACCATTTCATCAGCATTTTTTATCTAATGACAGTACACGCTCGATTCACCAATTTTCGCAGCCAATTTTGGCAGGATTATAATTTGGTGACGAAGAAATTCATTTTTAGTTTTTGGATTCTATAATCTGAAAATTATTTTTAATTTTTATATTACAGGATTTTGAAAGTCAAAAATAACTTACCAATTGCATAATTTTAAAATTTATATTAAGAAAAGTTTATTTTTTAAATTGTATAGTTTATAAGTCAAAAATAATTTCTGGATGCGATTATATACTTTAAAAGCTTTTCTGAATTATACAGTAACACCCCACAAAATTGAAGCTTCTAGTAAGGCACTAAAGTATTAACATCATACATATCTTATAGTATTCCATAGTTAACATGCATCAAGATTACATAATAATGCTAAACTGAAATTTCAAAACATATTTACAACATCAGATACATGTTTTTCAAAATATAATACTAGTCCTACTGACATCCTTCAACCTAGATGATCTCCCAAAGATTCATCTGCAACACCATCTGCTCCCGTGTCAAGACACGATCATCACAGACAGAAAAATCAAATACAAGAAAACCAAAAGCAAAGGGTAAGCTGACCAAATTTTCACAAATAAAAAACATTCAATTTCATGTATCATCACAATATAAGAATCTAACACTACAAACATGACTCATGCATTAAATAGACTCCGAGATATGTACCTATCATACATCTCCAAACTGTGAATCTACACAGCCCCCACACAAAGGAATCATCAATCATGTATGACAGGGTTAGTCCCCTTGAGACTTTCCTGACCAGCTATATTTCAAGCTGCAGTCACCCAGTGAAAACACTATGCCTAGGCTTTGACCAACTTTATCAACACTTTTAACAATATCCCATCACAATATAGATCTCTACTGATGCATTCATTCACTTTTAAATCTCAATCTTCACTTCAATCTCAACATTTAAAGAAGTCACTAAACTATCAGTATAATTAAACTTGAATTATCAATTAATCTAATTTATTAAATACATACATTGCATTCAAAATAGTTAAATAATCGAAAACAAAAAGCCAAAAAAAAAATTAGCTTGGGCTAGACCAATTTCGCTTGGGCGAAAATACCCCTCGCCTAAGCGAAAAAATTATCGCTTGGGCGAAAATAGTCCAGAGAGCAAGGTCTTTTTTCGTCTTAGCGAAAATACTCTCGCCTGGGCGAGAATACCTCATCGCTTGGCCGAAAGATTTCTCGCCTAGGCAAAAACACTCCAGAGAGCACACTTGCTCCAGGGACTTTCTCGCCAGGGCGACTGTACCCTCACTTGAGCGAAACTACTTTCTCGCTGCCTGGGTGAGGAACTTCCCGCCTAGGCAAAAACAGTTCAGAGAACATACTTGCTACTCGAAACCATTCTCGCCTGGGCGAGATGCTGTCGCTTAGGCGAATTATGCAGAAAACATAACTTATCAGAAATTTTATGCAAGTTCTACTACTACAGAGCTACTACACAGGTCTCAGATGACTAACTTAACCAGAAATTCAACTTACATTCCATCAATTACCACGTACTTATCATACATACCAAAATGAACAAACTATCACAAACTCAACTTAAATTTCATGCCAGCAAATAAAACCATCACAGATGCATTTTCACAGACATATTTTGAATGAAACCCTAACTCACAAACAATTTGGAATTAAGTAAAATGCAAGTCAGCTTCCCTTACCTGAATTGCACTAGAAGTTCTCTCTCTAACAGCCCCAAAGCCTAATATCTTCAAGAACTCGAATCTGCATCAAAGGACCTCTGATCAACGATCAGACTAAAACACTAGGGAACTGAGCTCACAAAAGCACTATCTGATAACTGAGAGGCCACATGCAAGCTCATAAGGTAGAGGAGAATGAAAACCTAAAAATGGCTCTAAGGGAAGAGGGCAGAAAACAAACTTACTCTAACAGATATTCTGAACGAGTAGACTTGCTCTATTCTCCATCACGAGTCCAATGGTGAGCTCCGCTTGAGAAATTGATGAGGTAGACTTAGAGAGAAGTCAGAGGAAAAAGAGAGTTAAAGGTTTTAGAGAGATGATGGTTTGAGTGGAAATGAAACTTAACTACTTACTTTTTCTATAAATACGTGTTTCCAGTTACTTTTTCTATAAATACACGTTTGTTTTTAGCGTTTTCAGTTTAATAATATAATAATCAAATGCTCATTCCACTTTTACCATTTTTACTTAGATGCCAGATTTTCTAAGTTGTTACATATATAATCTAGAAGCTTTTTCAAATTTACAATAAAAAGATATTTCTAATTTTTGAATTACATGATTAAAAAATAAAACTAAAAATTTAATATTTATAAAAACATCCACATGGTTTGGAAGAAATGCCTATAAACCCAAAGTCCAAGATTCTATTAAACCCTAAATTTTGTCATACTTTTGAAAGAACATTAAATTTAGTTCAATTTATAAATATAGTTCAGGATTATTCTTAAACTTCGTTTTCAAAGATTTACTGTTATAAAATTTTAATAAAACTATTATATAAGTTTTCATCCAATAATAATTTATTTAATAATTAGTTATTTTTGAAGAATATATAGAAAGAGAGAAAAAGAGATATGTATGTCCCAAAGTTTGTTGTGGACGTCACTTTTTAATCAGAATCAAAGTGATAAATTTTACCATAATTAGGACTGTGTTATGAAACTTTGATGAGTTAAACACATTTTATATTTCATGTTTACTTAATACAACTCACTGATTTTTATTAAACTCTTTTAGTTTTAATTATTATTTTTAATTAAAATTTAATAATCAAACCAACTCAACATTTTACTCTAATAATCCATGCAAAAATTTGTTTTTGTAACATTGCTAGCCACAAATTTAGAGAAAAAAAGGTACGAAGAACGCGAGAAGAAGAAATTTAGAGCGACGATAAAGTTTATAAGTAAAAAATAGAAAGTTAAAATTATAATTTATATATTAATCATAATTTAATTTTTTTTATTCATTTTAAAATTATTGAACATTAAAATTTTTGTTATATTCCTGACATTTATTGAATTTACTCAATAGTTCCTCTCCATTTTACTTCAATTTCAAACAACAATTATGTTGCTCTTTCTTTGAGCCTTTTTCATGTTTATGTGAAGAAAAGTTTGTTGAATTATTTTAAAAATAATACTCATGAAAACATGTGCTGTTAAATAATAAAATAAAATAAACTATCTATAAATCATTAAGCTCTTCCTATATTTATTACCATTTAACAAGTATTACGAATACAGAGTTGGTCACAGTGATATATAATTAATTTTGATACTATTTGTCAGGAAGATCGGAGAGAAAGAATATCGGAAAGATTAAAAAAAAAAAACCTAAGTTAAAACTACATAAGAAATCAATATCATCTTTAATCTAAAATTTATAAGAGAAGAATATCATCTTTAATCCAAAATTTTAAATAATAAATTTATGGATTTTATTCTTTATATATTATTTAATTTTTTTCTTTTTATGTGAAACTTAAACCTTTCTATATATAAAATTTAATCTTGTTACAAGTTATTTTAATTACTTTCAAGGGGATTCATAATTTAAGTACGTCTAGATAATATATAATGATCAAATTCACTAAACATTAACATCTTATTCAATATATCAAAGTTTATTTACACAAAAAGTTAAGATACCTCTTTACATAGTCTTCTTTAACTGCTAGTCTACAATATTCTCATATACAAAATTTAAAAATTAACAAAGTTGAAATATTTCCTTTACTTAGTTGTAGTTTTGATACTCAATACATTTTACATCCTATTAATAATATTCACCTTAGAAACTTACTTTCAAACTTAACTATAAATAATATTTTTTTTTGCACTCAATAGAATTAAACATGAGTAATAATTTTAATGTATTTATTATAAAATAAATTATAAATATACAAGAGACTCATATATCATAACATTATATACATAACATGTGTTTATATATATATATATATATATATATATATATATATATATATATATATATATATATAAAAAAATATATATATATATATATATATATATATATATATATATA
>Ga0209489_100563_pt1 | contig 71221 bp, 34 predicted proteins | sample SiratrowhiteBW_FD_187527 | JGI IMG/M metagenome (GOLD analysis project Ga0209489, IMG submission 187527) | Root nodule microbial communities of legume samples collected from California, USA - Siratro white BW (SPAdes) (version 2) | ecosystem: Host-associated > Plants > Roots > Nodule | place... | reverse complement strand
TTTATATATATATATATATATATATATATATATATATATATATATTACATTTTCTCCGTATCATTCTCTTCTTTCTTTTAATTGTACCTCGTGTAATTTTATTCTTTTTGGATGAACATTCTTATTTTAGAGTTGTCTTAATAACTATTGAGTTTGATATTTCGTGATACTTTACAAATGTAATATCAAATGTGACATTTGTATACAAAGTCTCCATTAAAAAAAATAATTCATTATCAAATATAAAAATGTTAATAAAAAATTATATTAGAGAATTGAGGGAAAAAATTATAATGGTTAAAATATGAAATGAGGATTGTTATGATGATGTGAGAAGATAGGATAAGAAGAAGATATTGTCATGAATAAAGTCAGAATTCATGAATTGAAATTTATACTTACATCATAATTTTAACTTTTTATTTGAAATTGATAATATTATTAACTTTTGATAGAAGGAAGGTATTTTTGGGAAACTTCAGGCATAAAAGTAGATGGTTGTTGAGTTATTGCATGAAAATTGTGCAGGGAAGTGAGAAAGATATAACACATAACTTTACCATCTCATAATCTTTAACTACTATCAATCATGTAACAGTTATGAATGAATGTTATAAGACACAAAGAGTAATGTTTTTACATAAAGAAAATAAAGATAAAGATAAAATATTTTAAATTAGAATACATAAAATTTTGGTTTTTTTGAAATGTTACTTTTAAATAGTATTAAAATTATTTTTCAATATTAAAATATTTTTATATTTGTTTAAAAATGAAAAATAGATTGGTTTGCTTTTACCATTGACAAAATAATAATAATAATTTATATTTATGTTTATTAGGAAAAAGGTATTATTTGATTCAATAAATAAATAAAATAAAATAAAATAAACTATATTACAAACTCTTGAAAGAGAGAGTGTTTGAGTTAATTCAGATGATCGATCCTATCTTTTCTTCTCCGTTCAAATTAAGCAGTTGAGGATTGAGTGATCGTATCTTATGTTCTAATATTCATGGACACGAAATTTGTTTAAATATTAATATATTTGTATTTATAGTTAAAAGAATAAAAAAAGAAAACCAATAGATGATAGATGATAAAAAAAATAAAGATAAAAGATAGAAAACATATTTTAATTTTGGTTGATATTATGTCAATAAATACAAAATCAAATAATAATTATTTTATTATTTATATAAAAGTAGAGGATATATTTTTTTTATGTTATGACCATACAAGCGGACGATATATTTTTAATAATGTGTGAAATTTTTTTTAGTAGTTTGAATTTTATTTGGACATTGTGTGAGAATATTTTTTTATGCAATTTTCTGTATCAATTTGAATTTTATCTTGACATGGTCAGTGATGATATATGTTGAAAAATGAAAAATAATAGAAAATTATACATTTGAGAGTAAAAAATTAGATAATAAAAATAAGGTATGATAAAAAGAAAATAAATATATTGTCACTGAGTTTGGTAGGGATATTAAGTTGAAAGGTGAAATTGTAGTTTAGAGTAACATTTTTTTACAAAGTAAGTGAGAATAGTGTTCTGTTCATCATTGTTTTAATTATACATGAATTGGAAGAGGAAACATCATGCATTAATGTAACAAAATAGTAATAGTGAGAATGAATGCCATTCACCTTTAGTTGTATAATTATTACAAAAGTTTATTTAAAATTTTTATCTAAATTTAAAGTTAAAAACAAGAAGTTTGATAAAAAAAAATATCATACTCAAAGATTAAAAAATTACAAAATTTTATTTAAATTTAATATCTAAATTTTAAAGTTAAAAGCAAGAAGTTTGATAAAAAATATCATACTCAAACATTAAAAAAATTACGATAATATATATATATACAAATAAATCTATATGGTAAATTCTTTTTCTCTTTCTTTGCCCTTTTTTCTCTTTTTCTCTCCTTATTCCTCCATGTTGCGAGTTTAGAGTTTAAAAGATTATCAACAATAAAACCTTAATTTTCTATATTTTTTTATGTTTTATAATTTTTTTTAATTCTAATAATGTTAACAAATATATAATAATATGAAAACTATAACAAAATTATCTTGCATAATATAATATACTTTGTAAGTCTCATCCTTTCTCGATATATATCACATAGATAATATTGTCTTTGTAGTTCTGATCCTGATTCAGTTATGAATGAATGTTATGTGTATAAGCCACAAAGAGTGATGTTTTCCCATTGCACACCAATCCAACACTTGGCTGATAATTCCAAAACTTTGGCTGACAATTTATCACTGATAAGAAGTTGTCATTTTTTATTAAAAATATTAACAAAATGAAAAAGAAAAAAATAAAAATAAGAGAGGATAAAGAAAATAGAAATAAAGATAATATATTTAAAATTAAAATAGATAAAATACTCATAAAGGGGAGAAAATCATTGTGTCGAGAAACTGATTTGGTTAGGTTTAGAGAAAAATATTCATAAAAGGTGAATTTTTGTTTTTTAAAATGTCACTTTTATTAAAATTATTTTTCAATTTTAAAATATTTTATATTTGTTTGAAAATAAACAAATATAAAAATAACAGAAAATAACTCTTCATATAGATGATAGAAAAAATAAACATAAAAGATAAAATATTTCAAATTAAAATAGATAAAACTCTCATTCTAAAAAGGTGAATTTTTGTTGTTTACAATGTTATTTTAAAATGAAAATAAAATTATTTTCCAATTTCCAAATATTTTTATATTTGTTTGGAAATGAAAAATAGATTTGTTTTATTTTTAAAAGGCATACTCCCCTTTTGGGTGATGTTGTGAGAATGAATAAAAAACTAAACAATAACAATAATAATAATAATATTATTATTATTTATATTTATTTTTATAAAAAAAGAAAAAATATTATTAGTTTAGTATTGAGAAAATAATAGAAAATTATAAATTTGAGAGAGAAAGATGAGAGATAAAAGAAAAATAAGATAGGATAAAAAGAAATTAAAGATAAAGATAACATATTTAAATGTAGAATAGGTAAAACAATTGAATTTTTCATGTTATTTTAAAATAGAATTAAATTATTTTTAAATTTGAAAATATTTTTATATTTATTTGAAAATAAAAAATAATTATTTTATTTAAAAAATATATATGCATTGATATTACCATAATAAATAAAAAATTGAAAAAATATTATTATTATTAGAAAAAAAGAGAAAAATATTATCAAAAGAAAATTTTTACACCTTATAAATAATATGTTTAATTTTTTTTATTATATTAATATATGTCATTGCATTTAATAGATAATTTAACAATGAAATTAAATAAGATTAAAACTGAAAATTAATATTGATATTGATCATGTTATCTATTTTAATTTATATCTTATCTTAATAAAATAGAGGTAACAATATCATGTAAATCAATTTTTTCATTAAAAAAAGTTCAAATTCTTGTTGTATTCTTATATTTGTAAATCATTAATTGTATTAAACGCAAAAATATAATTAATTAAACAAATTAAGATAGAACTATTAAATTAATATATATTTATAAAAATATCTACCTATTAAATAGAACAAATGCCATAAAAATTAAATAAATTATTTCATTAAAAAATATTAAATTGAAAGATAGTTCACTGTTAAAAAATCTAGTTATGAAAGATAGTTTATAATTTCTTTATTTGTTGAGTATTCGAGGAAATAAAATAAACTCAAACATACCATGGTAATAATGGATGCTCACATATACTTTGACATTGTCATGGTTTATGGAAAAAAGAAAAAAGAAAGTGAAAGGAAGAAGGTGAAATGTTTGACAAAAGTGACAGTGAAATATTTACTTAGAATTTGGTCTAAGGTACAGTTGGAAAGATAAAAAGTTAAAAGAAAATTGTAAATTTGACAGAAAAATGAAAAAGATAAAATAAAGATAAAAGATGATAGAAAAAAAATTAAAGTTAAGAAATTTAAATTTAGAATAGATAAAACACTCGTATAAAAATGAATTTCTATTTTTTAAATGTTATTTTTAGATAGAATTAAAATTATTTTTAAATTTCAAAATATTTTTATATTTGTTTAGAAATAGAAAAATATTTATTTTATTTTATAAAAAGTATACTTTAGATGTTACGAAAATAAATTATAAGGTGAAGATTTATTATTATTAGTATTTATATTTATATTTATTAAAAAATGAGAAATATTAATAAAAAAATGTTATTTGCAATTAAGTTTTGGTTGAGAAAATGTGTTATTAGAGCTTGAGAAGAATATATTTAGTTAAAGATATTTTGTAATACTAAAAGTATATTAAATTTATTTTTAATATTTATTTTAAGAGTTGTATTACAATTAATTATATTACGCCTTATAAATAATATATTTAATTTTTAATTATTAATATATATAATTTCATTTAGTTGATAATTTAATAATAAAAATAAAATAAAACTAAAATTGAAAATTAATTCAACCCAAACTTTTTATATGTTGATTTTGGACCACTGACATTTTAGTTTAAGTTAAACATGTAGAATAGTAAATTATAAAAACTAAAATAACTAGAACAGATTGTTATCTTTTCTTTAAATATCATATTTTCGTGTAATTTATAATCATAGTAATAAGTTTAATAGCTATCATGTTATCTACTTTAATTTATATGTTATCTTAATAAGATAAAGTTAATAGTTTCTCAGATATAAATCTATTTTTTTTATATGAAAGTTTATTTTTTTATTTATGTTTTATAATTAAAGTTAGTTATATTCTTATAACTTTGTTGCAGATCATTAACTGCTTTAGACATACAAATATAAAACTAATTGCTTAATATATATTTATAAGAACCTCTACCTATGAAATAAGATAATCCTTGCAGTCATGAGGCAAAATGATACTCATAAAAATTAAATTTATTATTTCATTGTAAAAGAATACCAAATTGAAACAAGTTCACTACCTATTCTACTTACATAACATAAATAAATTTAATTTTTTTTCTTTTGATTCTTAAAATTGTTTTCTGACTGTTTGATTCTAAAAGGTTTTTTAGTTGTATTTTATCTTATTGACTATCTTAACTTGACCTATCACCCCCTGATGGAAAATACACGATGCATATTTTAGAGAACAAAAATTAAAAATAAAAAAGTATTTAGTAGATAGAAAAAAAAAGTTTTTATATAACTTATCACGGCATTTGATGCACATATATCTAAATTCAAATAATGTTATTAATAAATAATAATAATAATAATAATAATAATAATAATAATAATATAATTTGGCAGAGACTTAGACAGTAAGATTATCCTTGCTAAATTTTCATTTAATTTGATTTTTTTAATATTTTTTTTTTTGGAAATAAAATATACCATTTCTTTAGTACATAATATCTTTTATATACTTTTATTTAATATCTTTATTATACAACAAGTCTTATATTATCAACAAAGTCTTAATTTAGTAACATTCTACCTAAAAACAACTAGTTAAGAGGTATATTATATGATTTTCTCTTCCTATATTCCTATAATTTTAAAAATAACAATTCAACCTTTGCTGATTAATTTCAATGGTGCCTTCTTCTTCTATCAGTTTTCTTGCTTATGATTGCATTTTTCTTACTCCATTACAAGTTTGTACCCCATTGCTAGAAGCCTAAGGATTTTGACAATAAATGTAACATAGTGAAAAACTACATATAGGTAGTTGAATTTGAAAATGTAATTCAGATGAATCATTACATAACACATTTTCACAGTTCTTTACATTCATTCTTCTCACACTCACTCTTAGCTTTGTGTAGAGTTTCAAGATTCAAAAGAAAATTCATCAGGTTGTGTTGTTTCTTTTTAACTAAGAAAATATGATTTATAGTTTTTTAGAATATTATTATTTTCTTTAATAATAATTATTCTATATTTATTTTGGATACGTTAATATGCTGTCATTGTTATTATATTAGTATTGTCATTATTAATATAGTCGGCGTCACTATTTTAATATGGTTATCATATAAATATATCTTTAAATTAATTTAATATGATAATAGTAGAGTTTTAATTTTTAACTAAAAGATATCGGGTCAAAATTTCATTTTACAAGAAAATGTAATATCTCTTATATGACATTTGATGATTAAGTAAAACAGACTGTTCAAATAAATTTTTAATTCATTAACCATGAAATTTAATCCTTTAATTCATCTATGTAGTGTAATACTTCTCCGTTCCTAATTACAAAATTTTATTTTAATTTTTGTGTCCCTTTTATAATATTTTATTTTAATTTCCTCTTAAATTAATTATTTTTTTACCAAAATAATCTTTTTTATTTCAGTTCAAAAATAATATAAGCATTGAAGAGTTCAGTTTTGAAAATTAAAACTTTATTACTATTTGCAATTGCAAAGATATTTCTCTTGTATAATAAGAGTCACAGAAAGCAAATTAAAATTCTGCAATGGAGATAGTCTACAAAAGAGGATGTAATTAATTTGAAAACACATTAAAAAATAAAATAAAAATTAACACTTCATGTTAATTGGAGTTTATTTTTATAATTAGGGGTGGAAAGAATTTAATACTATTTTTGCTTTCAAGTATTATAGTATTGAAGATCTTCATTTATGTAAAAAAAATAATGAAAAATATGATTTAGTCCCATACGTTTTCTCAATTTTGGTTTTTGATTGATCTAATATTGAAAATATAAGGGTCTTCATGCACTCCTTTCAACAACAGAACTGGATCAATATACCCTATCAGACTGAAAATCTCAACCATAAAAATGCTCCAACTTCTCTCGTGCAGCTCAATTTTAATCCATAACAATCGTTGTACTGGTGTAAATTTCATGCATGTGTAGCAGCAATATGAAGCATAGTGTTGTAGACAGAAATATAGTGCCTATAATAATATAATCCAAAACAACAACAAAAATGAAGCTTTAGTTTCTAATTTGAAGGTCTTGCCCAACATCCTTGAGCTAGAAGGGAAGGTGTTGAAATATTATTTTGTGAAATCACTTTGAACACAGAATTCATGGTGAAAATGTTGTTTGGAAACTTTGATTACACCGTGACAAATCAACGCCACGCAGTTGGGGGGAAAAACAATACAAAAGGAAATGACTCAACACTACAGCACTTATCATCAGCCTGAAAGAGCAGAGTTGAGAGCGCTATGAACGTCCACCCCAATCTGAGCCTCAGCTTTCTCCAAGTCAGTTGAGGCTGTGTTGAGCTTCTGAGTGAAATCTTGAAGGCCCTTCTGAACTAGATTTGCATCAATTCGATCTACTGGCACGGCCTCAATAGCTACTATGTCAGCAACAGAGTTTGCGTGGATGAACGCAAAGCCACTGCTCACAAAGTACTTTGTCACATCGGTCCCTTCGTGAACAGAGAGGACACCAGGTTTCAACTCAGCAATTGTTGCTACATGTCCTGGCAGAACACCCATCTGCCCAGTTGTTGCTGGGACAATCACCATGTCAACCTGTTGCACAAAATTGCGTCATTTTTCAAGAACATCAGTTAAAGAATTTTCTCTTACTAATATCCAAAACTTGGATTGGATCAAACCAGAGAATGTGAAACCTGACAGAACAAGGAAAAAAAAAACACAACCAAATGGGTCAATGACCTTTGCAATACTTCTAACAGAAGATGAGTTACCCAAAAAAAAAATCAGCTTCTCCCATGGGTTAAAATCAACTCATCACCTCAGGTTTAGGAGAAAGTCTCCACAAAATTGATCTGCTGCATCTTCATGATGACAATTACAATATGGATAAGAAATTGAGAATGGCTTGTTAATCAACCTATAATCTGATCCGAAACCGGTCGACATGCCCTTGGTGGACGAGATTGGAAAACATTACAATCTAAATGCAATCACATATCCCACAAACTAATAACACTATCTCATGCAGCTATATGAACCACTGGATTTAACAGCTTACATAAATTTAATTAGAAGAGTCGCACCCAGTTTAATCAGACACCTCAAAATTTACATTTGAAAATAATGGAGTACTTTGGAATGTAGACAGCTTAGAATGCACACCTTGTATTAAAGACCGGAGGAAGTGATTTATAATATAATAAAATTATTAGACAACAGTATCTCATTCAATTGGAAGCCTGATTATGTTCCACGAAATCAACTATATTTGGATTTCTCACTATTGGTTCTCGTAGCACATTAGTGTAGTAGAGATCGATTAACCAGAGGCAATCAATGGTGGGGATAACCAAATCAAATCACCAAATTTTCCTACATTTTACCATTTCACACCTAACTCACCATGTCAAAAGCTAAAAGTGCCAAGACACAAATCTTGTTTTCTTTAGTCATTATGCATACATAGACACAGACAGAATCACAGATACACAAACATAAGCTGAATAAACAGGAATCTGTGCAACATTTTACCATAGTTAGAGTATACAATGTAATGCACGAACAATGGATGAAACATTGATTTAAGACACGTGAGCATCCAACTAAATAAAACAATATACCAAAAAAAATGTAAACTAGATAGTCATGCACACAAAATCTAACCAGTAGAGATTCAATGCAATTTCCGAAAAGTATGATGATCTGAAACAACCATAAGCGCGTTTTGGAAAGTACTTCTTATCAATTTCAGTTGTTTCATTGAAAAATAAGTCATTTATAAAATAAGATAGACACGAGACATCAACAGACATTTAGTAGAAAAGAATAACCTAAAGAATGAATTGTTTTATGAATCCGAAAATTTGTAATTTATGACTATTTTCAGATTTTTTTTTTCCGTCAGCCACATAGCTACTTTTTTCCTCACACTAAAGACGATCTACTTGTTGCATCTAAACAAAATTAATTATTTTAAAATCATTTATAAGAAACGATTCTGATAATAATCGATTACAACAATAATCTAATATCGAAACACAATATCTAATTTTCACATTTGTCCCAAACACACCCTAATTAAACGGAATAGCTTGAAATTTTTCCATTTCCATCAAACAACGCAACGACAAAGCTCGTTAACCCTAGACCTACATCCACAGATCAGCACGTGTGAAACGCAGAAAAATACAAACGGAAACAGAAGCTTCGAGAGATTCAAAGAACAGGAAAAAAACGTGACCTCTTTTGCGGACAATTGGGAGGCGTAGGGGAGGACGAAGTTGACGGTGAGTTTGGAAGGGAGAGTCGAGGGAGTCGGCGGCCGCGGCTTCATGAAGGAGAGCGGCGTCTTCGGAGGCTCCAGATTCGAGCTCACTTTCTTCCAGGCCTCCGCGAAGCTCGAATCGGCGGCGGGCGTTGCCGGTACGTCGGTGGAGAGGCGTCGGCGGGAGATTCCGGAGAGGAGGGAGGAGGTAGCACGGCGGAGCATGGCGATGTTAGAGTCGGATCGCTCGGTCTCGCTAGGTCGGAGAGAGAGAGAAAGAGTGAAGGAGTGTAGAGAGAGAGAGAGAGAGAGAGAGAGAGCGAGAAAGGGTGAAATTTGAAGAGAGAAATGGGTTAACCTGTGTTTGGACTGTGGAGCAAGTATTGCGGGTAAGAGTTTTGGGTTTACTGAAACTTTGGGCTTTAACACAGCATAAAAACCAGCCCAAATTGCACTCCCCTAACTGGGAGGCTTCTTCCTGCACCTCCATAGTTTATCTGCAGAGAAAATAAAATTATCATTTTACCCTAAATCCTTGACCTATGTAGTTTATGGACTGTCCAATTAGAAATATAAAATTTGTATTTTAGATTGTATAATTCAAAATAGACGACTTTTTTCCTACATCTCCATATCACACTTCTGTCTATTAAAGATTGGACGGAATCTTTCTGCATCCAAATACTCTCGTCCTGCACCTCCATAAGTTTTAAAAATATCAAAATTGTCGCTGTAAAAATAATCAAAATGATCTTCTGTTTTTTTTTTAAATTATTGAATCGGATGCCCTCCATCTGGTTTACAATTTTTTTCAAATATATAAACCGGATGGGGTATCATATGGTTCACATTTTGTTTTTTTTTTTTCCAAAAATGTAAATTGGATGCGGGGCATCCGGTTCATATGAAATGCAGATTTACGGTCGATGACAATCCAATCATCAAATTAACTACCCTAATCATCAATACCACTCACAAATTGATAATAAACATATTTTTTTTTTACTTTTCAATTGTTTAAAGCTTTAATTCAGATTGAAGCAAATACGCAGTTTCTCCTCCCAGATCTGCGATGCGGATGTTGTAGACTCTCACTCACACGCATAAATCACTTTTGTTGATGGTGAAGCTGAAAAACAGATACAATGATTGAACCAGATGCTACATTAAAGCAATGGATCGAATGCAAGCAAAAGGAAAATGAATCGGATAAGAGTGGTTAAGGAGGTTAATGGGGGTAGAGGATATTTTAATCTCTTACCATTTATCATTTAAGGACATGTTTGTATTTTTCACTGAACTATAAAAGTGGAGGACAAGGATATTGGGATGGAGGAAGAATTCATCTAAAGATTAGATTGTTTGTTGTACCTTTCTACAGTATAACTTTATATTTCTGATCCATTCAAAATAAGCTATTTTAAAAATATTATGAAAGTGTATTTTTTGCTTTCGGAATGATTCATTTTAAAAGCTATTTTCAGATTAAAAATAGATTTTGAAATACAACATTTTGAAAGTATTATAAAGATATATTTTTAGCTTTGAGAATGAGCCATTTCAAAAGTATTTTTTAGTTTTCATAATGATCCATCCCAAAAAGCTGTTAATAAATCCCAAAGTCAAATTATATTTTTAGAACAGCCTATTCTAAAATGTGAAATTTAGATTAAGAATAAACTGTTCCGAAAGTTAAATTTTATATTTCAAAATATGTTATTTTTAAAGTCAAAACATATATAATAATAATATACATAGAGACACAAGAGTCTTTTCAAACGGGGTAGCCATGAAATTTTATAAATGTATGGAGATGCTGTAAGAAACTATGGAGGTGCAGGAAGAACAGCCTCCAAAATAGAATACAATATTTTGCAACCAATAACTCCTCTTCCAAGTCACTGTGAAAGCAAAAAAATATTGCCAACAACTCCTTTCCAAAATGATGATATCATATTTTTTTTATACTTTTACGTTATGCGCGAATTTTAATATTATATGAAAAATGAGTTTAAATTTAACTTATTTTTATAAAATTAATTTATAAAATGAATTATTTTACTTATATAATATGATTATCTCTAATCGAGATGAGATTTCTTAATAAAATCTATAATAATTTTCATATTGGACTAAAAATGTATATAATTCACTATCCATGTCTAAATAATATATCCATGTTTAAATAGTCATTTGAACTTTTCTAGCAGCAATAATAAAATGTGAGTACTAAAAAAGTGTCTATGATTTCCTTTTACATATCTGATTAAAGTGGAATGACGAAACTAATCTTTAAAATCTTTTATATTTTTGAAAAAGTAAATAATAGTTTTAGAATGTCATATATTGCTAAAGGAACTTTCCAAAGCAATTTAAAATTTATTCTTGAGAATAATCTAAAAACTAAAAAAAAAAAAAAAAAAAACATTCCATAAATGTAAGAAGTAAAATATTCTTTGAATTAATTTATGCAGTAAACTAAAGTTATGTTTATAGGGTCTGTAATGTAAGAACATACCATAACCAATCCTACTACTAATTTCATTTGACAGTTTCATTCATCTCAAACTTAGTAAGACATAATTTCTTCATTCTGTAGCAGTATAGCCATTACATGTTTCTAGGGAGTTGATAACTCCATATCAATACACATTTCCTCAGCTTCATCAAAGGGTAACCTATTCTCCAATTCCATTTCTCCTCCACACTCAGAAAACACTGTTCCCTTCACCTCTCTCAGAGCATTGCTAGTTGCAACTTCCTCATCTGCACCATCATCATGATCACATGGAATATCATCAAATATGCTCAAAACATCCCCAGGTGCATGCAAGCCAGGGTAGTCCTGGTAACAGTCATGATTCTCCTCCATGAGATAGTTCTTCACATGCACATCATATTTCTCCTTGATGTGGCAATGTTCTTGAGCAATTTTCCTGTGCTTAGTGGTCCACTCAGGGTGACTCCAAAGGTAGAGAGGTGGTGGCTTCAAGTTCCAGTCTTCCAATTGCTTGTCTCTTACATCAACAGAACCAGGTAGATAAAATGACTGCAAGAATGAACAAAATGCAAAAAGATGAGAGCTAGTTTATATGTCCCTTTTTCTGGTTAAACAAAGTTGGGGTTGAAATTGAAATCACTGAACTTTTGCTAACTCACCTTTCCAGAAAACAGTTCATCATTCTCCCAGATTAAATCATATCCACCTTTCCTTTTGTCAAGTCTGGGAACGTAGTAGAGAGATGAGTTTTGTTCTGATTACATGGAAAAAAAACAAGAGCATAAAATGAAACAAAAACTAACCTTTTAGTTACTTTTGGTACAATTAGTATAAGAAGTTTTGGATTGAAAGTCAATGCCTTGTTAATAAATTTGTTAGCAAGACAACCGTTCACCCCAAAAGGAGGATTCAGCCCTATGATCTAGTAAAATATCAACAGTGAAAGGAAAATGTTAATGAAGATATTAAACATGGAAGTATTCATGTGTTTATGAAGTAAAAGCTTTAGACTCTTACAAGTTTAGAACCGTGGGGCAATTCTTCTGCATTGACACTCATCCAATCTCTCTTTTCAAAGTTGAAATCATTCTACATGCAGCAGGACTTCATTAGCAATAAAAGGCAAATTTGCAACAGGGAAATGGAAGAAACAAACCAATAGTAGTTGCAGTTTTAAATTTGAAGCAGGAGGCAAACAAAAACAGAAGCAAAGACTATGCCATGAATGCCTTCATTTGAGCAACATATAGACTTACCTTTGGTTGGAATAAATCATAGTTCTTGAATGAACATGACTTCCCCATCTGTTCAAGCTTTGATTTCATTAGACAACTGAAGTCATTAGAACCACAACAGAAGTCCAAAACCTGCAAGGATACCACATAAGTATGGATGGAGAAAGTAAGTAAACACAGGTTAAATCCAGTAGAAATTGTCAGCAGCTATCATTCATGAATGAAGATTAAAAATATTTCTCATCTCTCAAATTTTATCAGCTTGAGAAGTTCCATAAAAATTGAATGCTAGAAAATTTTGATTCCAATAATTTATTCTAAAGACATAGGAAGTATATATGCTTCAGATAACATAACGATCAACAACGTAGCATCAGTAATAGTATGCAACAACATATAGGAGATGTCACCTATTGCAAATCTCAGCAAACAAAAACACACAGGATGACTATCAGAGTGTCTCTTGATAGACTAAAGCCTGACTATTGAATGTGCTCGTCAAATGGCTAATTTCAAGAAATATGAGCCTATCATCTATTCATGTATCCTACAGTACTTATTGCCAACAAACTGTCACCTCCCTGTTATTTTTTTTTTTTTTTCAAATGTTTATAACAAACCCTCATACTTAAAGTAGGACACAACAAATGCTCATCAATGAACCCCCTTAAAGAGGGGACCTTAGTAAAGTTTCTTCATCACAATACAAAAATGAAGAACCTAGTATTTCTGAATTTCAACTAAATAGAGCAGTGGAAGATGCATAAATCTGAATAATCATCTGTACTAATCTTACTACTGCCACATTCCAAATAAAATGAACAAGCTACAAAATAAAGGATTTCCAAGTAAACACACTGGAATAACTAAAAATCCAAAGCCCCCATTTGGATTGACAGAGAATTACAAGTAGTGAACTCCAATATGAACACATTCAAAAAGGTATTCAAAGATTATGACCTATACTTTAATTAATTAATATCAATAACACACTAACAAAACAAAAATTAATACAAGGAATGTTAGAGCCAGTGTAATTAGTTTGAATACCAGGTTAGTTAGAATATTTGGGCGGTTAAAGTAGTAGATGTAATTAACTTTGTTGAAAATAAGCTTAAATATCTGTAGTTTGAAAATGGACAATTTAGTTTTTAGGAATTTATTAACTGTCTCAAATATTTAGAATGCATGTTTAGATGAAGACCTTCTTATTATTTAGACTTTAGGATATATTGAATTTGTTTTAAAATTTCGATGTTATTACTATTTGATTTTGTTTGCTGCATTTTAGATCTATACAGAGCCCCTGTTAAAATTATTTTTCTACAAAAAGAGGAAAATAGACATAGCTTTACATTGTACAGTGTAGAAGAGTAGATAATCTGTCTTGTACCAACAGAGAAGGGAAAAAGGGAAACAAGGAAAGATTGATTGTTAAGGGAGATCCTAGGGAGAGATCTCTCTTTTCATTCTACCATTTCCAATTAAGAAATAAAATCTCTATTTTTTATCTTATTTTCTATTCTAGGTTATAGTCAAGGCATGTGTAACCAAAATAGAAAAGCATGAAGGACAACCACTGAACCACATACCGTGTCTCCATTTTGAACATACCAATGAAGCCTATTAACAACCTGCATTAGGGAGTTCTGACATCAGCTTTACTAATTAGAACATTGAAAAGTAAAACACAAGAAAGTTCGTCACTTTAAGTTTTTTGTAGCAATTTAATTCACAAAATCATTACTTACAATTAGTTATCCCTGACACTAAATCGGCCTAGTTCAGAATTTAGGCATATAATTTAGTGACTTGCTATTTAGATACAATGAAACTCTCAAGAGTTGTTTTGAAAAAGACGAGCAATATCATTCTTATATTTTAGAAAGTAAAATTTAAATCAAACTCAATTTCACAAAACTAACTTGTAAAATAAGGTTTTACATACTATAATTCAGTTATATTTCTAATCAATGTGACATTTCCAATATTATACAATATTACATAATAGTATTGGTTAATCTGTAACCCTTATAAATTGGTTAGAGTAAATGTGGAAAACCAATAAAAAAATCCAACATAAGAGAAGAAATGGGATGAAATGTGCACACACACAAGCAAACATACACACACTAGTATAATAATTAATAACCAATTGTCCTTCATAACTAAAGCAAAAAGCCAAGCAAATGCCATAAATGTTCTCCTTTTTGACAACTTACACTTCAAAGGAATCTAATATAATGTATTTACCTCCTTCAGTTTGTCTATTTTCGTGAAATGGCGACCAAAGGAAGTATATCGCATGCCATGGAGAAAAGGTGCAAGATAGACCTTGAGCTGCTTCTGCAAGCGAATTAATAATCAGAAAATTGACTCTATGTTTTATGTTTCCTTCAAATAACATTCATTGAGATATAGATAACTTTTTCCATGATAGCAGAAGTTTTCATAAAACACAACTCAAATCAATACAGGTATAAGTGAATTCTATGTTGCATTGCCACCAAATAGTATTTGCATCACTTGCAAGTGCAGAGAAAATGTCACCAATATTGTTGATTTAAGGAAATGAAAAAGAGGAGAGATACGAGAGTCCATGTGCTCTGAACGTGTGCATGGTACAACAAATCACACCGGCAATTCAAGTGGTGAAAGTACTCTTTCATGATTCATTGGTTCAACCACAGTTTGAAATGTGGTTGAGCTAGTATTTATTAAATTTATACTTTCAATGTTATATATATTTGAAGTATAAAGTAATATAAAATTATAAGAAATCAAATTATAAAAAAATATAAAACTAAATTATGTTTTATAACATAAAAGTTAATAATTAACAATCCAATCACGTGTAGTGTGCATGCTTTAAGACCAAACTGCTCTTGCATGAGAAGGCATGTCAGAGATGTAATGTAAATTTTTCAGGATCATTGGTTCATGATGAAAACTAAGAGGATTAGATGAAGACAAATGAATGCTTTCATTTAACATCTTTAACAAGAATGTCGGATAGGTATTTCAACCTGCCAAATGAAAAGCTGATGGAGGACCCCTGGATCACAAATAGCTTTTGCTTCTTCAATACTACATCCTTCTTCTAACCTCTTCAAAGCTGTTTGAACAGCCTGCAAGAAATCCAGAGATCCTTTAACTAGAACAACAATTACTAATAGGCCATTTGAACTTAACATGCTCAGATTCTATTTAACAACAATACTGAATGCTTTCAAGAGGAAAAAATAAGACAAACCTTAACTGAATCTTCTACTTTCCCTTGAGTAAGGTTCTTATAAAATTCAGTTTCGGTTAAACCTGATGTTGTAGAGAAGGCTTGATGGTTCTTAATGAATTCTTGCTCATTAAACGTAGACATGGTTTCTTTCATTAAAGACAAGATCCTGCATAAAAAGTGACGAATAAATGTAAACACCTGAACTTAAAATTAACCTTTTTTCCTTAATTAATCCAAGAAAAAACACTAACAAATGACAATGCACATTAAGTACCTGTTTTCCATTTTAGCCTTATCAAAGTCAAGCGATGTTCGGATATTTTTCACTAGAGGCTTCCCAAAGCCAGTTTTGTCAATTCTTCCACTGACCATTTTTTTCTGCGGAGATTTAGCTTCACATAATCTTGAATTACACAAGTTAGCAACTTTCAGAGGTAACCTTTTTGCAGGACTTGGTAAGGAGTGATTCAACACAGGCATATTTTTTACCTTCAAATATTTTCGATCCCTATCAAACTTGACTGATGCACTAGAGAAATGTATATCTTTCTTACAGTATATTTTCTCCACATCTTTGGCAACATTGCCATCTTGAATGCTGACACTTTGTTTTGCAACCCAGTTTGGTACCAATGTTTCCTCAGGAGGAAAATCTTCAAAACTTTTACCCAAATTTATAGTAACTTTTCCTTTGTCAAATAATTTGTAATTGAATACCTTCCTTTTGACTTCCATATCAGGAAATACCAGATGGTCTCTTGCAGGAGTCCCAAGTTTGCTATCTATCTCATGATCCCTAAGCAAGAATGGGTTGAGAACAAGTTTTAGGCCTCATATGAGTACTACATTGAGACTAGTGTGACTAACTGACAGGTGAGAAATATGAACTGCAAAGGACTGTGACAACATTGTCTAAGTGACAAGTGAAGAAAAAGAAGGGTGTGCCTGCAGATTTTCCTTGGTTATCTTTTATCTTCCTGCATTTTCTTTGTGAAATCAATCTCAATAGAGACTTACTTGTACTAGGCTAGCAAGGAGGTTGGCTTTCCTTATTTCTACTTCTAATTCCAAGTTCCTATCATATAGAATAAGGATACATCTATAATCCAAACACTTTTTTTAACATCCAATCATTTAAACACTAACAACTTACATGCAATATATCAAAATTCGATGGTCAAGTAAACCATCCCAAGCCCTCTGCTCAATGCCCTTATCATAATCAAGTGTGAAGGAAATTTCCCTGAAGAAAGCAACAGAAACAATGAGAGATGTAGATGCAGGTATGAGCATGCACAAAGAAGGAATAATAATAGCATATAGCGTGTTTTCCTTTCAACAAATAAAACATAAACATAATAATACTGTTGACATGAATACATGTATCCATAAATAATTAATTAAAAGGAAAAGAAGTGAAAAAAACAAACCTACTTGGGTAAACATTTTCTGTGGTAAGCTTTAGGACAGCGTCTACATATTGCTAACTGCAAATGATGAACATTTTTAATTTCACCCTTTTTGCATAGTAAACATGTATGAAGAGGGCAGATAAATGCTTTGCCAAAGGCAACTTTCTTTCTCATTTCCTCTTGTTCAGTGTCAGTGCCAAGGGACAGAAGCCTTGCTACACAGTCAGGATGGTAGTAGTGACCACAATTTGCAGTAACACAAGGAAATACCTAAGAAACAATCAATGATAGTTTTTATGCACTTTACAAATTTTATAAACCAAAAATCAAGTAAATTAGTTTCAGCATTTAAAACAAAATTGCATTCAAGACTACAAAAGAAGAAAATAACCTTAAATAATATGAACAAGTTCTAGTAGTGTAATGTTGCAAGTGCAAGATTTAAGGGAAATAATAATTAAATACGTAGGTGTTTGTAAGAAGTTCATATGTACCAATGGGTTAGTCCAAAATGTTATGAAAAATATTGATATTTGGCTCCATTTGATATTAAATATACATCCCATTATTCCAATATTGAAAGGCCCGAAAACCAATGAAACAAATGTTCTAAAAACTCTAAATATCATACTTTATTAGTCCTGCACAAATAAAGATGAATATTTTCTGGACACTAACTAATCAGAAAAAGAAAACCTATGGAAAGAAAAACTAATGACATCCATCACTGGATGTTATTAGAATGAAATGTTACCTGAGGTAGAGAAAGACAAGATACAATGTATACAAAAGCTAAAATGCATCTGAATCATACCTCTGCTTTAGATGATACATCAGATGAACCCAGTTTGCCACATGCAAAGCACTGGTGCTGCTTATATTTACAATTTTGACAGTAAAATTTTGGAAAGTCCTGCAATGTTATGATTTGGTTCTATCAAACAACAGTTGCAGTTTTATTCAAAAATAATGCTGACATTGAGTTAAGGAGTTCATTATGAAAAGGGAAGGAGATGGGAGGGAAGTGAAAAGTGAGGAAAAGGTAAGAAAAAGAAAGATATTCATCATCACATTGTTTGAATTGAATATGCTAATAAACTCACTCTCATTAGTTTGGTAATTATTTCCAGAGAATAATTTATTTATACTCAATTCTGTCCCATATTGGAGAGTATTAGAATTTACTCTCTTATAGAAGAGTAAGGAGAATTATCTCCCCTTTATTCTCCTTCCCTCCTTGTTTTTTTCGTTAAAAAAATAATACTTCCAAATAAGAATAAAATATTACTCTTTTCTTTTTTCTTACTGTTCAAACATAGTAACAGAGGATGAGAAACACTGTAGTTACCTTAACTTGAGAACTGGTGTAGCCAAGGGATTCACAAAATGCATCTATACCAGCCTCTTTGGTTGCATGGAAGGATCTCAAACAAGTTCCTTCACAACTGATATTAAAACAGAAGAAATATAATATGTAAGTAAAAATTTAAAAAGGTTTAATTAATTATAAGTAAGTTTATTTTATGGTTATATGATAAAGACATACGGAAGTATTTCTCCACCATTATCACATATTGAACAAACAGTATCATATCCAATATTTTGCTCTCCATTGGGATTGAGTTTGCCATCAGATTGAACATTTTCCTCATCCTCTGAGTCCACAATAAACTTTGGTTTCATTGTAGGAAGAGCATCCTGCTAATTAACCAACTTAACATTGAACAAGAAAGAACTTCAAAGATCAAATACAGATAAAACTAAAAGAAAAAGGTCAAATTTACATGGTACTCATGGAAGCCTTCATGTGAAGATCCCTTTTCCAGTAAATCATGCAGGTACTGTCCATTGAAATAAATAAATATTTGTGATAAAATCTTTTACAAAGGAATTCAATATACAAGGTGCAGGCTAAACATAGAATAATGTATTTCGTATTCAAAGTGGACACATAGCTCAATGAGTAGTATAAGATGTAATTCAACACAGTAGTTTAGAAGATAAAGGAATTAGATGGTAAATCATTCATATACAGACATCTAGTGCATGCATATGGAATAATGTATTCCTTATAATGTATTCCAATTCTTATAAAAATAATGCAGGACTTCATACCTTTGATTTTGTTAAATCTTTGTCCCTTTTAACAGCTTCTCTCATCAAACTCAGATGACTTAGAATATCATTCTCGGATGGTATGATATCAAATGTGCTGCACAACATACATAGAATTAACGAATTGAATGGAACATGACAGATCAAAAATGTACAAAGGACAAGAGAAAATTCACACCTAAAGGTCTTCTTCATTTTGTCCCAAATAGATATTTGAGATGCCTCTGGATTCCATCTCAGAAAATGTAAACAATATATAGTGACCAAGATTGTCCTAATTATACTTTCAAAACACTTCCTTGGTCTTTGGAGTGTTATCCAATTTTTGTCCTTTGAAAGCACCGAAATCTCAGGCTGCTCATAGGGAAGTTCAAACCTCCATCCTATGATCTGTTTGTAAATTTTCTGCAGGCCATCATCAGTGGTGCCACGCAAAAATACTTTTTCTCCCAAGTCACATTCCATCTCACTAATGCTAAACAACAATGTCAAACTAGAAAGTGACACAAAATCCTCCTTAGCATTTTCAAACCAATAACCATTCACAAGATCCGGGATAATTTCACCCTCTTCATCCGATGATGCCATTAGATGTCCAAAGCTATGTGTGTAATAGAAAACATATAAGTTTTAGTAGTCCATCACTTTCCAAGGGCACAACCTAGATTAGCATACCTAAAATATGACACACAAAAAGTAAACTAAGAACACACAAAAACTAACTCATATCATTCAGAAAAAAAATATTCAATTTATAGCTTTTAACATTGTAAACACAATCCATCTGTGTTGACATGTCATTGTAAAAGTGTATACTTGTATTTGACATGATTTTAGAAAAATGGAATGCACAAAGAAATGTGGACTTAAAAACCAACATTAAAATATTAAGGTAACAAAGAAATGCACAAAGGAGTACAAAATGAAACCAGAGTCTGTTACATCATTTTTTTTTTTACATATATAAGCAAATGTGAAGCAACCACTACTTAGCCAAGGAACCCCCCCTTTTTTTTTCAAATCAAGGTATTCCCACAAACCAAAGACTAAAACAAAACCAATCATAACCCACAAAATCATCAAAGGTAAAATCAAAACAAACACAACCACCCAAAATACCACATTTTACTTGCACAAACAGCCTCTATTCTTTCTCACACACAAAGAAAAACTCATGGCATACTATTTCCCCACCTACTATTCCTTTGATTCATACCTTTCAAGCTCATACAAACCACAGTGTAAAAAAAAAAAAAAATATATATATATATATATATATATATACACACACATACTGTGAGAACTTACAGATTTTAGAGTACAGAAAAAGGTAGAAATGTTGAGTAAGAGCTCAATTTTTCTCTGCTATTTGGTCTAAAGATTGATCATGAGAAAAAGAAGGAATAAGAGAGAATGATTTTCCCTTTTTCCTTTGTTTGAGTGAACACAAACATCGTCCTTCCAACCTTTCAATTTTCCTTTTATTTTATTTTATTTTATTTATTTACTAATTTATTTACTTTCTAGTGGAAATAGTAGCATGATAAGTCTATGTTCAGAACTCACACCGGTTTCGTGTTACATAGTTTTGGAAGATCATGATGGTCGGAAAATGAAAAATTGAATTTTAACTTATATTATATAGGGTAATATTTATTGTGAAAATAATGAGAATCTTTAGACTTCGAAAATAAAATTCGAGCATGTTTTCACCATAGTGTATTATCTGAAATTTAAATTCTAGATATTCATGTATTATTTAATAAAAAATGTTATAACTTAGAATCATTTTACTTAATTTAAATAAAATTACAAAGTAGTTTATGATGATAGTTTATACTTATGGGACTTAACCACTTGAAAATTTGTTAGAATTTTAATTGATAATAGTGTATATATTATAAATAATTATTATGAAAACTATCTTTCATATTTTATTTTGCTTTTAATTATATTTTAAACTTCCAATATGGTAAGCCTTATAATTATTTAACTACATATGCACCAATAAAATAACGTAATAAAAATAAATTACTCATTCATTAAGAAGATATGATACACACTATTAATTAGCTCATCTTTTACTCGTTATATCTTAAACGTCATCTTCATTTAAATTTTACATTAAACCTATAATACATATATTTAACAAAAATAAATATACAAAATTAAAACTAATATATATATGAAATTTTAATTTCATTAAAATAACATAACATAATGTAAAAATAACGTCTCTTATTATTGTTATGCACACGTTCCTAATTCGTTAACAAATTCATTATAAAATATTAAAAAATAACACGCTCTTATTTTTAAAACTTGTTGTCATGTAAAAATATCAAAGTTTAGTATAAAAAGATAAACATGATATTAATCTCGATTTTGTTGTTGCTTTTATTTTATTAGAGTCTATCATTTTTGTGTATATTATATTTTCAGGTCTTATATTTAGACATTAACTTAAATAGTGTTCTTAGCATTCTTCATTATCTCTTAGTCTAAATCCACATAAAAAAAATATTCATTTTCCTTAATAAGTGTTGTCCATACCTTAATACATCATCACGAACAAACTCTCACAATTTTCTCTTATTGAAAATTAAGAAGCCAAAACTAAAATTTCTGCAAACCTCACTCTCCATAAACAATATTGCAGATTATGTTGGCACTCTTAGGAACATTAATGTCATGTGATTTTCAAGAGAGCTTGCCTCAGGCATTTTACAAGATTATTCACTGTCATGCAGTATTTTTCTTCCATCTGCAACAAAGCCAAAGTAAATTAATTCAGAATGTAAAGTTATTACTATGTGCATGCAGAATAAATATTCTCATATACTAACATTTTTCTTAAACTTTTCTTCACAGTGTTTCATTCTTAATATATGATGAGCTTTGTTTCCTCTTAACAGTGAAGTAACAATGTTAACAACCAATGAAATAACAACATCAGAATGACTTGTTATCATGTTATATAAAGGTAAGAAGTTCATTGAAAATTTGGTTGACCTAAAGAAATTATGACAAAGTAATTTATAGAATCTTGACTTTGTTTTATGAGTTTTAACAAGTTCAACATAATAAAAAGAAAAATAGTAAAAGGGTATGGTTAAAGTGCATGGTAACATCATTTTTCTTGATGAAAAATATGTTATAATCACCTGAGCAATGATTGTAACTTTGAGAGTGGAAGATCCAAAGGGCAACACACTGCTGCTAGCAAGAGAGAGATGATGATTTTGGAGCAAAGCCATGATTTTGAGCACAATGTCCTTTTGTTTGTGGCAGTGAATTCCAATGAGAACCTCCTTTTCCAACACTCTTGCTTCAACCTGAGGTAGTGGAGGAGTTGATATATGAGACCTGGTTTCATCACATGATGTGGTTTCTTCTTCTCTTGAACACACTTGGGAATATTTCTTGATCAATATTCTTGAATCTGTCTTTCTCCTTTTGTTCTGATTTTCTAGCTCAATCACTCTCTCTTGAAGTTGTTTCATGTATATCATTGCTTCCCTAAGTATATAAGCCTTGTCTGTCTATAAATTCATATTTATAAGTAAAAGTATGTAAAGCATGTCTTTCATGCAAACTTGGTAGTATAATAAATTTTACATCAAGAGTGTATAACTAGAAAAGACATTTCTTACACATATAATAATTTATATTTCTTAATTTATTTTTCTCTATTATAAGATACAATAAACTATATATTTTTCTCTATTATAAGATAGAATAGTAGTGATTTCATTCTTAACCGTGGTTTAAGGTCTACGAAGAATGGTAAGATAGGTTATCAAAAAAAGTTTATATAAAAAGTTGAAGGTTGATGATATTTTAATATTATTATTCATCTTTTAACACCATTTAATACTAAATTATATTATTATTTTATTTATATATAATATTTTATTAATAAAATATAGTATCAAATAAAAATATAATATAAACAATAATATCAAACAGATATTTTTTAAAATTAAAAATAAGTAAAAATAATATTTGTTCCCATTCTGACCCTCCACTAAACCCTAAACAAGAGACAGCATAAATCTTTTCATCTTGATTTGATATATCTTTTACTTTCATTCGAAATGATTTTGTGAAATAACGTCCAATCCAAACTTTTAGATTTAGACAATAATTAGAAGAATAGGTTGTCCGAAAATTATAACATGTTGGAAACTTTTACATCATGTGTAATAAGTCACAAACCCATTGAATAAGCACGTGTGGTGAGGATGTGTGAAAAATTTATATATATTTCCTTCACTTCAACATTCAACTTCAAAATATTATTCTCTTCCTATAACAACTAGATTTACCAATGTGATGGATAAAAAAAAGATAATAGTGTTTCTTATATGTTTTTATTTAATTGTCTTTTATTTTTAAAATAAGAGTTTTCTAAAACTCTTTAGACTATTCTTTTCAAGAATAGCCTACGCATAATATAATTAAAAAGCTATACATATCACTTATATTAAAAAAATTATGATAATTAGGAGATTAATATATAACTGAAACTTAAAATGGTAACATTACATGTTTGAGAAGATGATATATGAGTGATTAAATTCTCAGAATTAAGGTGTTAAAAAATTTATAAAAGAAAAAAAAAAGTGAACAGAGTGCAGAAAGCTTTGCTGATAAAGAGTGCAGAAAGCTTTGCTGATAAAGAATGCGGCAAAGCTTGCAGGAAGCTGTGGTCTGAAAAAGTGCTGCAAAACTAAGGAAAACAGCTTTGTTTTTCTGCCACAGTGGCCCTGCTTTTACTGCACACAAAGCTTTTTTCTTTTGTAAAACTTCTCTATCTACCATACTAAACACTTTTTTGATTTGAAAGTTCATAACTATGCCTGTGACCATGGGTCCAACACATTCACTCTTATCACTTATGTGTACTACAGAATGTAATGTTTATACAGTTGATTATCTTTTTCATAAACCTTCTTTAAGAAAATGTCATTAATACTTTTTTAACATATAGTTTTTTACTATATAAAATTTACTAATCTATGTATTGTCATAAGAAATGAAAACATTCTCTATCTACTGCATTGACACATTATATGCTAATCCAGTAAAATGCAGAAGTTAGTAATAATAATCAGACAAGGAATCAGTTTTTGCTTCTGCTACTGATACAAAATGTTCAAACCAAGGAACCCTACCATACAATTAATTAGTAATGTGGAAATTTTACTTCAAAATTGACTCAATTCAGTCACATTGAAGTCTTGAAAAGTCTTGAAAAGTGAGAAAACTTGTAAAGAAACAAAGACTAAAATTTATGAATATGATCATTGAACTGAGTAGAACTAACCTTCTTCAAGCCAGGTATGGTGGCAGAAAGAGCTATGAACCTTTCAGTGAGTTCCTGTCTTCTTTTTCTCTCAGTCATGATGTGATCTTGAATCTCAGATGAGCTTCTATACTTCTTGTTGGCACCTTGTTTGGCCTTTGGTCTGGTGACATGGTCACTTTCTGAGCTGAAAAGTGAAGAACATAGGGCATGATCCCCACCAAAAAACCTATGGCAACTACCATGATGATGATGATGGAGAGAAGGTTCCATGGTTGAGTTTTCAAAGGACAAAATGAAGGAGGAGGATGAGGAAGAAGCATTGTTGTTAGCACCATCTTGAGAAATGATGGAGCTTGAGCTATTACTCTTGAGATGCCTCTCATCAAAGCTTGCATCTTCATAGGACAAGCTACTACTTCCCATGGTGGTGGAAAAACCTTCCTTGCCATTATCATTATCATGATCATGATCATATGAGTACATGGTAGAAGTAGAAGGGTTGTGAAATGAGAAGTTTAGTGGCTCAAGAACAATCCCATTAAGGAACTTATCTTCATGAAGAGAATTGATGTGAGAATGGCCAATGGAATTGTCCTCATCCATTTCCTAATCCAAAGAAAAAAAAAGAAAAAGTGGGAAAACACCAAATAGAAGAGTTAAAAGAGATAAAGATGATGATGATCACATTGATAACAAGAAAAAGAAAGTGTTTTTTTTATTGGGTTGTGATTACCAATGAAGAAATCCAATTCTCCCACGAGTCTTCCATGGAAAGAAAAGTGGAAGAACTGAGATCTTTGCCCAACCAAGTCCAAGAACAGTCTTTTAAGGTACACACAATGGAGACAAGAAACCAACTCGTTGTTCATGCGAGCTCAATTTCCACCGTTGGATGATGCAGACAAAATGGTGGCATGGGGATTCAAACCCTTGTGCCAAAATTAACCTTGTCTTCTTTCAAATTAAATAACTCAATGATTTAATGGGGTGAGTGCATTATGCAATCATAAGGAGTGAAGACTCGTTAGATCACCTTTCCAGAATCTACCAACTCTATTAGTTTTATCTCAATCATGAACAATTTAATACTAAATCAATAGCTATTTTATTTAAAGTGGTTAAAATTAAGATTATAATAAGATCGTGACTAACTGATAAAATTGTAATATAAACAATAGATTTTACTTTTTTTAAGTAATATATATAAAACACATTTTTTTATTTGTAAATAAAAGAGAATAAGTAAAAAATATTTTAGAAATATTATAAAAGAAATAAAAAAAAACTTACATTAAAAGTAATTTTGTTTAGTTTTATTTTAATTTAAATTGAAACACATATAAATAGTGTAATAGAATATACTCTCAAATCTTGATTGGATTTGAAATTTTTTATTTTAAATTTTAATTACATTAATTTTAATTTGGTGGTGATTTTATTTTAATTAAAATTAAAATTTATGTTCAATTAGGTAAAAAAAAACTATTAATTGTTAATTGCTTTGGATTTTATTTTAAATTTTAAATATATTTATTTTGATTGGATGATGGTGCTAACTACACAAATTTTGATTACATTCATTTTTGTCAGAAAAAATAAAATCGTGATGACAGGTTTAAAATTTTATTAGACATGTTTATGATCTTGATCTTGTTCCATGATTTTGTGTAAAATTTAAATCATAAGTAATATATTAAAATCTTGTTTTTAACTATCTTTATTTTATTATTAAAAAGAATGAATATTTGGAATTATATTTTTTTTAAATTCTAGTTGTTTTATTTCTGGTTTAATTTTTTTTATTTAGATTTTCTAATGTTTGATTTCGTTATTAATGGATGATATGATCCTTTTTATTAGTAAAAGAATTAAATTAATAAAAGTATAAAGGATACTTCAATCTATATATAAAAAAAAAATCATCAAGGTTTAGTTATTGTAAAACTATATTCTAATCTCAGTTATTACAAATTTTTTTATCAAGTTCTAGCTATTACAAAACTTTATCTCAATCCTAATTAAACCCAATTTTTAGTTTGTGTACTACTAGACATAACAACTATTTTAAAGTTCAAGAGTTATACTTAGCATATAATCTCTACACAATTACACCAAGCATATATAAATTAACTGAATAATGTTGTTAGGTCAGATGCAAAAAAGAAGAAAGCTGCAGGGTGTATGTGTGGTTAAATATTAATCACTCTGATTGAATTTTAATGGATAATATTATTATTATTTCTATTTTTTTCTCTAATTTATGGATTAATTTGTACTTTTTTTCTTTTCAATTTCATGTAATTTAGAGGTCAACTTCTTATTTGAGAGAGAAAAAAGAGTTCAAAAATATAAGAAATAAATTCATCGACAAGTTAAAAAATAAAAAAAAATAAATCTAATAATTATATTTTATTTTTAACGACAAAAATCAAACAGTAGAATAAATTAAAAAAATTATATTTTAAAAACACTGAATGGAATGAAAATCTTTAATAGAAATTTAATTAAAAACATTTAAATTTACAAAATACTTAAAATTTTATTTTATATATTATATATATAGACTAAATCAGATTTTTATTTTTTTTAATGATTAAATTGAAAGTGTCTTATACTTTTACAAATCTTTCATACTTAAGTCTACTCACATTACTTTATTAAATCGTTTTGTAATTTTTCATAAATAAAAATATACACATGCATGTACCATTTTTTTATTTGTATAATTTTATTTATTGTGCAATAAATGATATAGTTAAATATATCGTTTACTGCAAAAGTTAAAATTTGAATTACGTAAAATAAAATATTTTAAACACCTGTAAAAGACAGTGATGTGTGAAGTTTTGGATTTTTTTGGTTTTGTAATGTGTCATGGATAATTAGGGTATGTTTTGAAGCATAGGGTTGAAGAAAGCTGACAATGATTATTGACTTTTTGGGAAATGGGCTCAGAACCACAGAAGTGGAACAAACAATTATTGGATTGTGGCATCTTATATCATTGCAAACATTATAATTATCTTTTTATTTTCTGTTATATATATATACATATATATATATATTAATAATATTTCCAATGTAATTAATTTTATATATATATATATATATATAATCAATTATATATTTACAATGTAATCATCATAACTTAATTTTTGGAAGACACTTAATTATTAAACATGTTTGATAGAGTGTGTACTTACTTATTCAAGTTAAACATAACCATTTAAGTATTATGTTTCAATTATGATTTAATTTACCAAGTTTGTCAGAAGGGACAATTCATATATTTTTCAACAATTTTCTTTGAAAATTATTTTAATAATTATGATTTAACTTACTTAACATCTCTTTTTGGACATTTTACACAATCTCTATAAAAAAAAGTTTATAAAAAGTTAAATTAAATTTATAACTTCCTAATTATTAAAGGGTAAACTTTAAATTTTGCGGATTTATAAGGTGAATTTTATATTCAGTTAAATGTCACACCTTATTAATTTTATTGCTTCAAGTTATTTAAGTTATTTTTACATTATTATAATAAAATTTTAGTTTGTAGTTAATATTACGAAGTTAAAATTTAGGAATACCATAATTATTAAACTAACTAAGCACATATTATGTTCAATAAAACAAAATATGTTGGTTTTATTTACAATATAAATAGAAGACATAGCATGTGTTATAAAGTGCTTAGTTGTATTTCTATTTTAAATGGTTTTTATATAACTTTTGGGGTTATTTGTTGCTTTCAATGTCAGTCCTGTGTGGCCTTTCTACCAAGCCTTCTCCATTCAAGACAACTCACATTTATTTTAATAATTGAAAAAAAATAATTAATGATTCGCATTTTTTTTGAAGGAAAAAGATTAAAATAACATTTTATTATGAATTTTTGGTTAAATAACTTTGCGTAATGAGTTTTTATTAACTTTTCGAATAAAAAATATTTTTGATTTACCGATCTTTTATTGTCATCGCTTAAACTTGATTAAATTCAGCAAGTAGTATAATCCGATTTTCAAATTAAAAATACAAATATCAAAAATGATGTCACCACTCTAAATGACATCATAAGTGTTATATAAGCAACAATATCACACTATCATGATATAAACAAAACAATATTTTATATAAATTAGAAAATAGACACTTAAAGAGTGAAAATAAAAAGTGAAAGGTGATTTGTTTTAACTAAATGATATAAGTAAAAATGATAGGAAAATCAAGTATTTATATTATTATTAATATATTTTATGTATTTTTTTTAATTAATGATTTTATTATACTTTTGATAGTTTTTTATCTTATTATTATAATAATTTTTAAATTTTTTTAATATAGTCTCTTTTTTTTTCAGAAAACAAGTTAATATAAGTTTTTTTTTTTAAATTATTGGTAATGAATGATATATGAAATGAATAATTTTGTTATCTTGTAAGTAAATTTACAAATAGAATATATATACAAAAATATTGTTAACCTACCCCTACTCTCTCACTTCAATCATTTCCTTTTTCTTGATTCCATTTGATCCATGCTTCCTCGGTAATCTTTTCATCCTTCTTATTTTCGATGAGAAGTCACGTTTTTGAATTAAGAGAAAAAAATGTGACAAATGATAAGAAACGAGGAAAAGTTTTATGTAAGGTTCATGAGTAATATAATAAGTATAATTAATATTTTATTTTTTTAATTAATGAAATTGTAAGATTATAAATTGTAATATACTTAACCTAAATTAATTTTTGTTTTTGTTTTAAACTTTAAACTAAATTAATTTTGATTTATGCAAAAAATTCCTTGAAATGTTAAAGTGGTTATAGAAAAGTTCCGTTTCATTCAAATACATCATAAGCCTAAAATATATAATAGAAATCAAAAGCAAATTCTTATATGTGAACCTTAAAAATTTGTTTTTTATTGATCAAATGCACTAAAGTCACTAGCATCTCACTTTTACATCATGAAGGGATGGATAATTATTTCTCTCATCACATAAGAAATTAAAGTATATATATATTTTTTTATGATCTTCCTCTTTTACTCTATAAGATCACACATCACAATTAGAAAACACAATATATTTACACTCATCTCATCTCATTCGATTAGACAAATATTAATATAAACATATTAATGAATTAAATCGATAGTACTAAATAAATCAAAACAAAGGTCTAAAAACTAGAATTAGAGATATTTTTCTATTTCAAGTCATATATTAGTAATCACATACACAAGTTGTTACACATCCTAACTTAGATGTGTAAAAGGGAAGCTATAAACGTTTATGGTAATTTAAGGAAGGATTATTGGATGAATTCCTAAATGATTTACTGAAAGATGTTTGGATGAACATAAACTTTAAAGTTTATGAAAAACTCCAATAGTGTCACCTAAATTAGAATAACACCTTGTATCACCCAAATTTATGAGAAAAGCAAAATAGTGATTCACCATCACTTGTGACCCAGCCTAACAAGATGGTGAATCGCCACTTGTGACCTAGCTCACAAGATAAAAAAAACCCAAGAAATTAACTTTTCATTTCTCTTTGAATTTCGATAAGTTACCAAGAGATAAGTTATGAAGTGTCATTCTATTCTAAAATAAGTAAAGAAGAAATACCACTTGATATATAACACATTCAAGATTTTCAAAAAAAAAATATTTATCATTTTAAATCTACCAAAATGAATACAATAGATGTATTTATATAAAACTCATAGTAGAAGAAAAATAAACAAACTCATTCATTATATCCAAACTAAACATACAAAAATAAAAGTAAAAATACATTTATTTTTATTTTTCATATGACATTAATAACATTAACTAAAATAGAACTGTTAAACCTTTTGTGATGAGTATATATCTGAGAGGGAAATCAATTAAAATGTGACCATTAATTAAAAATATTTTAAACGTCAGTCAAGTCAATGCTATCCCATTTATTTAATTTTATGTTTTGGATTGTTTCTTGTAACACCTCTATAGCTTCTTTCTGCATAAAATTTTATATTTCCAAAAAATTCTTACGAAAAAAACTGAAGAGTCCTTAGAAAAAATATGATGTTTTGAAATTATACAATACATTATGTCTTTTATAACAAAGTTACTTCCAAAATAGTGCTCAGACTCGTGAAAACCATCCCAAGATGAAATACCTGAAAATATCGGAGTCATTTAATGAATTTATTTAAGGATATTTCAGTCTTTTCACATTTTACACGGTGATGAAGAAGCTATGGAGGTGGATGAAGAAACCGTCCATTTCTTTTGTCAACTAGGCCCACACACCATTTCTATTTTCTTTTGTGTTGGCTACACTAACGTTAAAATATTATTATTTAAATTCTTGATCCATTTTTATTTTTTTTTGTGTTGGCTACACTAACGTCAACTGATCAACAGAAATTTTAAACATTTCAAATTTGTTTATATTAAAAATAGTGTCCGTTTCTTACCAACAATTTATTTTTACAACTAATACAAAACACTTTTATAGTGATATGAGAAATGAAACTTTAAAGCAAATTTATTTTAAATTATAATAAATCTAATTAAAATATTAATATTAACTTATTTTTAGTAACATTGTCTCTTAATAGAACGTGGATACAGGTAGGTTGAGGAAAAGGACAAGAGTGTGGATTAGGATGTTAAATAAAATATTCAATGTTATGTTTTTGAAAGTGTTTTATTTATTTAATTGCATAATGTTACTATTAAATGTATCTAATTTTATTGTAATTTTCTATTTGTTGGTTGTAAGTATGGGTTGGGAATAAAGTTATAAGGCTATATATACTTATTTTCCTTCATATAACATATATACTTATTAAGAAAATTTATTTTCCTTCATATAACATATATACTTATTAAGCTCCTATTGTAGGATGAATTTTCATAGACTTGGTTGAGTTGGATTCTTATCTTTAACATTGTGCACATATAGTACATAAAGTTCTATTATATGATAAATGAGAAAAAATGTTTAAAGCAAATTTAGTGGGATTCACAGCTTTATTTTTTCTACGAAACCTAATAAAGATCTGTAAGTGAAAAATGTTACGATTGAACTTAAATAAAATGATAAACATGTATTAATATTTCAAGCTAAAAATTAAAATATTAATATTTTAAGTTAAATATTCTTTTTTTCAATATGCCACTCCTCACATTTCATTTTGGAATAAATAGCCGTCATGATGTGACCCTCAATAATAACTCTGGCCAAATTTGGCTGCTTGTATTTTGTCCAAAATATTCTTACTGGACCTGTGAGTTCTTTTGAAAATATCACTATACTATACTATACCATTATAAATAATATATTAAATTGAGATTTTAAAAGATTGTGTTAATATAAGAACTAATGAAATTTTAAAAAAGTATTTCAGAATGTTATAATATTTCATATTTTTTAAGAAAACTTGTATGATCAAAATTTTGTAATGTGTTAGTAAGAATTTAAAAAAAATAAATAGTTTATGGATTTATAGAGATTAACTCTATAAATTAAAAAAATTCAAAAAGAGATGAAAAATAAAAGACTGACAAAATTTAAACAAAGAAAAGTAAAATCAATATATTTTATAATTACTAATAGGTTTTAACCTCATCATGTGTTTATCTTACTTCTAGACATTGAAACTTTCTTTGTTAATGTTATTGGTTTTAAACAATAAATTTTAAATCAGGCTCTTCATAATATATTGAGAATGAAGAATTTTCTACTAGATTTCTTAGCAAGTTATAAGATGACACTGCTGCAAAGAAAATTATTGAATATTGCACATAAATATAGATATTTTTTTCAATAAAGAGATAAAAGATAACATTGAAGATGAACACATTCAACTGCTTCAATTAGAAAGTCATTGTAAATATCCATACATTTTTTTAATGGAGATAAATAATAATATAACTTTTTCTCTCTTACTATTGCACGTCCCTTTTTTTCTCACACCCTTACACATATCACAAATTCCACAACCACCCACAACAAAGAAAAATCTTGTTTCTCTTTTTTTTTTTTTTTTTCTATCACTAAAGTTCAACACATTCTTTCAAGAGAGAAACGTGTGCTTTCAACATAGCACAAAACAGGAGGAAGAAGAAAAATTGCACACATCAAATAGAAAGCAAGGAAGAAAGGGAAAAAGCAAAATAGGAAAATTGAGCAGAGAAATAACGAAAACAACAAAGAGAGAAAATAACATAAGAACCAAAGAGGAACCTCCACAACCTAAAGAATTTACTTTATTTCAATGTTATTAGAATAAAACAACAATAATAATCTTTCTAAAGTCAAGATATTATAATAATTGCTTAATATATTTTTTATTAGTTTAGACAATAATTATTTTTATGTTTCCTCATTCATAAAAGTGACCTATATTTGTTAGGTGTAAGAGAAAGTCAACATGGTACAATTAGCTTTTAAGGTAATTATCACCATCATGAACTTGCCACATTGAAGGAAATTCAATTCATTGGATATAAACAACTTTAAGAATCTGAACTTAATACAAGAGTGGAGTGGTCTTTAGAACCTAAACCCTTCTCATGTACCTTCTCTAAGTAACATGCTTAACTTTTATGATTAGGAATAACTAAAGTAATTTATTTCATAAATTACACTATCTTAGACAGCCAGAAACACTATAAATCAGGACACTGCAAAACCATAAAATTCGTCCCTGCATAAACTGCAATATGCAGAATCACTGCTAACCAAATTCAACAATATTATCAAACACATTAGTAAAGGGCCATAAATTGAAGACAAGACAAACTCAAATTAGTGCAAATAATAATTTGCACTGCAATAGCAGATTATTAGTGCAAATAATCATGACCATGATCTCATTCCACATCAGAATTCTACATGTAATATCAGTTGCTGCCACAGCACAGAATGATAAGCAGTTATTAGAAAGCAGAATCAGGAAAAACAAAAAAGGTAGAAATGCATGAAACTCATTTTCCTAAACCAAGCTTTCCCATTTTAGCACCAACTCAGAAAGGGTCTTTGTGGAAGACCCTTCTTCTTTTATTGCACTATTAGCGGCTTCTTTCAGTTCCTCTATTCTTCTGTGCATTTTCCCACCTTCATCCTCTTCCATCAAACACTTTATCACCTCCACAATTTCCCCCCTTTCCACCAACCCATTTTCACCAACTCTTGGCCTCACTCCCACTTTCAAACCCTCACTCAGCACCACAGCATTCATTCTCTGCTCTGCAAACAGTGGCCATGTGATGAGTGGCACACCATGCACCACACTCTCAAGGATTGAATTCCAACCACAGTGAGTCAAAAACCCTCCAACTGAACTGTGACCAAGCACTTGAATCTGGGGTGCCCATGAAGGAACAACCAAACCTTGCTCTTTGGTTCTCTCCAAAAACCCCTCTGGCAAGAAATGCAAAGGATCAACATCTTTTTGTGCACTAAGATATGCATCAAAGGCCAAACTACTAGGCTCTCTCACAACCCACAAGAACTTGTGATTGCACAATTCCAAACCAAAAGCCAGCTCATTTACTTGCTCTTGTGAGAGTGTTCCACCACTCCCAAAAGACACAAACAAAACTGAACCAACTTGTTGCTTGTCCAACCATGCCAAACACTCCAACCCTTTTGCATCCTCACCACTTTGAACAATTGGTCCAACAGGATACACAAGAGGGTACCCTCTTTCCTCCTCTTTCAATGCTCTTATAGGACTTGCTTCCATTTCCAAGAAGCTGTTAACAAAAATCCCATCAGCAAGACAAAACTTCTGAGCACGGTCAAGGAAGAGTTTGTAGACTTCACTTGATCGGTCTTGAGCTTGGTTATTCAGATCCCTACCATGAATCGGCACACATCCTGGTACTTGCACAGGCTCAGGCAAATCTCTGTACTCACATGATGTTTCCTTGTCAAACTTGAGCACATACAAGTACCATGAAAGTGTTGTTGCAGATGAAGGGAAGTAGATATAGGACAACAAGTTGAATTCTTTAGCAAAATCCAATGCTTCAAAGGCAAAGGAATCAGCCACCAAGGCCACAAAGGGAGTCTTTGAAGTGATGGTCTTCAAGGATTGGTGTATGGATGGAAGAGAGAGAGTCACTGTGAACTGAAGCTGAGTTTCTATGGCAACCTCTTGTGGTAGGTCCTGAGGTTTAACTGGTTGAAGAAAAATGGATTTGATGTTTGGTGGGAGAGTTTCAAGGATGGATTTTGAGGCACTTGGAGGAGACCCAAGTGAGGGAATTAGGCATGTGACATGGAAGTTTGGATGAAGATGAACAAGTCTCTTGGAGAATTGAAGAATTGGAACCAAGTGGCTGAAGCCAGGACCAGGAACTACTGCTATGTGAACCCTTTTCTCCATTGGATGATATATGTGAGAAAGTACACAACTTTATCAGATAGAAGAACTTAGAGGAACTGAACCATTGGTTTTGGTTTTATATTAGATCCTTTGCACAAGAAATATGAAATATTCGTATCAATCTTAACAAGTTTGACTACAATTATTCCTAGAAGAACTAAAAAAAAGTTAAACAAAAAGAAAAAAAATGAGTCACGTTTCATGGCATAAACAAAACATTTTTTTTCTTATTCCTCGTAATAAACTAGCTAGGAAGTTTGATATTCACTATTTCATTGTAAATTACAAAATAATTAGATGGAATTACAACTTAATACTTTTACTATTTATAAAGAAAAATATAATGATTTTTGTGAAAGAATTCTATTTATTTTGTTTTAAATCTATATATATATATATATATATATATATAATCTTAAATTACATAAATAAATAAATAGACATGCAATAAATGTCAACTAATAAAGGTGCACAAAGTTATCAAGCACATGGTTGTAGTTTGAAAACAAGGTTGGTGTGGTGTAAGTAATGGAAAATGGTGTAAACGAATTATATGTTCACTTTATTTATTTGTTGGAGTATTGAATAACTTTTGGTTAGATGACTTTTTATAGAAAGTGATGTAGATATTCAATAGATTTAGATTATTATAATAAAATTTATACTAGAATATTATATTACTATAATAATAGTTAAAATTAAAAGGGCACGTGTTTGGCTGATGAAATTTGATCCACTAATAAGAGTGGTACGAAACTAAATTGAATGCTACCTACACATGTGAGTGCGAGGTGCAACAACAAGAACAGAACATGTGCTTTGAAGTTTGAAGAGGATGGATATGTGCGACTTTTATTAGGAGGTAAAAGTAACTTTAATAGACTTTTAATTTTTTAGATAAATGTGTACACATTTTTTATTTAATCTTTCCACAAAAAAAGTTATTAAATTAGTTTTTATATGTGTATAGTTAACTTTATAATGTGTTATTACTACACTATGATAATCGGATTAAAAATATGTTAGGCATAAAAAAAAATTTGGTGTATGAACTAACGTGATATAAACCAAACTAATAGCATTTAAGCATATTTTTTTTACTAATATGATAAGTTTTGGTATAAAAATAATACAGAGTAGTTTTTAATTTGGGCACTTTATGAAAATTTTGTCTATATTTTAATTCTTAACCAAACAAAAAGACAAAGTACGTGGCTTTTGACAATATATATAGATAAAAATATTATGAAAGACAAAAAGAATATTTAAAATATTTATATAAGACGCCAATGTAAGAGACAAAGTAAGTGGCTTTGACAGTATATTTATATTTAAGCATCTTGTCTTGTTTTTAGTGAATGTCTGTTGAAAATTAGAAAAAATAATTGGTTTCAATAGGTTAAGTATGGAACATATATTTTTAATATAATAAAAAGTTATAATTTTAATATAATTATTAGTTTTGTTATTTAGTTTTCTTTCAACTTTATTAATAATTAATATAATTAAATACATATTTAATCTTGTCACATATTTTTTTTTTAAATTAATATACAATCAAAGTTAATTACATAATAATTTTAATTTTTCTTCAATAAATATATGTGATAATTATCTTAATTATTAATGAAGTTCAACTAAAATTAATAAAATTACCAAATTTGTGTATTAAATTTACAATTTTTCTTACAATAAAAATAAAATATGACAATAATTGTTATACTAAATCAATTATTTATCCATTATAAAATATGATATCATCAATTTTATTATTTTTTTTAATTTACATAATATATAGAAATAATTATGGTTTATCTTTTAATATTTTTATTATACTACACATTTAATTTAACAGTTAATTACCTCTTTTCTCAACTTTCTTTGTATTTTCATTTCTTCAAATTTTATCTTCTAAACCAAATACAAATTTTATCTTCTAAACCAAATACACCACCAGCAGGCAAAGGTTATGTATTAAAAACATTGATTAAGAAACTAATTTCTTATCAGAATGCATGAAAGTATGCCTGTTTAATTACCTTCAGATAGTTATCAAAAAAAATTATATCTTTTTATTCATTGTCCAATATTAAAACCCAATGGCTAGAGTTGAAAATGCCTCTTCAGTCTCTCCTCCAGTAAAAAAATAAAGTATCCTATATATAGTATTTATATAATATAACACTACATATTAATATTATATAATATTTATGATAAAAGTTATGCAACATTTATAATATATATATATATATTATCTTACAATAATACCAATTATATTAATAAATTAATATTCAAAGAAATATTATAGTAGGTTTCAAGATAATTTACACATGTTAATTATTGATCATCTAACCATGGCTATTTATATCAATTTCTCTACAATCACTTCTAAATATATAAAATAAGAAAGATAAAATTTATTTTTCTATAAACTTAAATTGATTTATGTATGAATTAAAAGTCATCTTGTAAAGAGACTAATTTAAGAGAATTTTTATAAATTAAATTACACATAATTAATTTTAAAAAAATTATATTTATGACTCTTAAGATTCTAATACATGAGACTCACCCATATAATTCTAAAATTAACATCCATACCCCTCTAATCAGTAATAATATAAATCTCACCATCTGTTATATTTTTAATTCAATACTGTGCATTTTAATAAATAAATATTACCCAGTTCCCTAATCTAATAAAGATATTTAATTTATTTAACCTAATCTATATACTAGAAATAAAGGCTATGTAATGTAGACAGTTATCCTATGTTATTCTCTATATAATAAAGGCTATCTATATCATTAAGTGATAAGGAAGATTCTTTCTAGTAATACTTCTTTTACACATTTTTGTCCCATTTCATCTTTCATGTTTTGATAATTTTTTATAATGATAAATGTTATAATAATTCAATTTTTTTTTTCAATTACATTGACCGTTGTTTATAATCATAAAAAATATGGATACAAATGCAACACCACCTCTATTTCCATTAGTGTATCATGATGCCGATATTTTCTCTAATTTTGGATGAAGGTATATCATAGAAATACTTTTTTTTATTTGGTTGGAAAAAGTGAGAAAATAAAAATAATTATATTATAAAATTAGATTATTTTAATGTCATAAGTGAATAGATAAAAAACTCTAATGTGTTCGATTCGAAATGCTAAGATTTATAATTCTCAAAGATTAAAATAAGATTTCTCCTGTAGCCAAGGTCAGATTTGAAACCAAGTTGAAAATTTACTCTGAAAACTAAAATTTAATGGTCTGAATGGGAGAAAAAAAACTAATAATGGATTTAACTTTAAACATCCAACATCAGATAGAGCTAGAGCTTCGTCATTTTCTAAATGTCTAACCCAATTGGGGTAAACCAAATCAGAATTTAGAAGTAACATGTATTTTCTCATGCAGAACAGAGTAAAGACCAATGTATGTTTAAAGAAATACAAAACAAATGGAATTTTTAATAGAGCAGATAATAACAAATAGAATATCAAATCTAAGAAAATCAATTGCAGTAGGCTAAAGCAGACAATTCATATTGTTACTATGCCCTTCACAAAAATTAAAACAATCAAAATAAAAATCTCATTTCCATGACTATATTCCGGCATAATTTTACACTGAAAAAGAAAATTATCACCTGAATTCATACCTAATAAATCTCACATTGCCTTAAATTAGCGGGTTGTATTTCCATCAAGTAAAAGCTGAATCGCCCACATCCTCCCAAAATGTTCAATACTATGGCACAAGTGCAAGACCATTCAGGGATGAACCACTCCTGGTTAAAATTTACAACATTCAGCACATTATGGAAAATATTAACCTTGGACTCCAGACAACACGCAGCAATTAAGAAATCTGAAACCCAAAAAAAAATCAAATTTCATCCAGAATCCAGAGCCCAACATGTTTGATGTTAAATGAAGAAGTGCTGAAAAGCAAGTGGCAGAAATCTCAAGCCTTAGAAATCACTAGTGGATGATGCAGTTCCGGATCTGGGTCCAGAAGTCGATCCATTACTTGTTTTGCTGATGATCCCTTTACCAAAATATTCGGCAATGACAGAAAATCCATCTTTAGAGCTCTTAACCTGGTTGAAAAATCTGTCCTGATCCTTAGAATTTTGCTCTAAATTTCTTTTCATTTCCAAGACAGACCTATACTCAGGAGCACATTCAGGGCATTCTTTTTCATTATCGCCAAGGCAGCGCAGGTGGAATGAGTGCATGCACATGAAGTGCACAGCAGGCAGATCAAGGGTGAAGGTGCATGCAGTGCACTTGCTAAGCTGAAAAATTCTAGCATTTGTCCTAAGATCTTCAATCTCTTTTCTCATTGACAGTGTGTCTTCCTGCACAGAAATACTATTATGTAAATCCTTCCTTACTACTTAAAGAATAACAATCAACAAAGACTCATGAGGCAAAGGAAATTTATCTATATAAAAAGTAGCATCCGAGAAATATTCCTTAATAAATTAAATCTCATTATATTCAAAGTATTTTTATCAAAATCATCATCATTTGTGTTTATTATTTCTCATCACAATACACTACATCTTTAACCGGAACCAAAGGCGTTCTAGGTGATGAAAATTCAAATATTTTATTATTTTGAAGAGCTACTTTGTATAGCTTCGGCAAAAAGAAAAGCTATAATTTTAATTATCTTTTAAAACAAAAAATTATCTTTGATGATTGGTACCAAACAAAAAAATAGCTTGTTCTTTCATAAAATCTCTAAAAAATTAACCACTTCTTCATACACTCTTAACATGACTTGTTCTGTTTCAAAAGCTTAAACAAATGGGGCTCATAATCATTTGTTTTTACCAGCTTATCCTCACAATGCACTGGTCTACATCTTAACAAGAACCAAAAGATCCTAGGTGATGAAAATTCACTTTACATGAATAAAAAGCATCAGGCATATTTTATAACATGAAGATGCTGACTGTAACATATACAGTAACAGAGAACAGATATCTGCCACTCATTGAATAATCAAAATCACCCAGTTGCTAATGCTCTAAATTTCAAGTACAAGTTTTTCATTCCTTAGACAGTCACTCAGTTCTTCATGCATGACAAATATTTTATATCTCCATCTCCTGTTCATATTTATTTAGGAACGGATTGAATAGACATTTAAGAATAGAATAGACAAGGAAGAAACTGTTCATATAATTTTGGACTTCGTGCCATTTCTAATACGTCTCTGTGTACATTATTTTTACTGATATTAATTTTAGTGCATTTTTATGGAGCTCAATTTCAAGTATTGCTCCCACTAAACTTCAATCAGGATAATGAATGAAATCATAGATATGTTATATACGTTTCTGACTAAATTTTTTTAGTGAAAAAAAAAAAAAAAACACTTAGCTTCCTGTGTTTTCTATATTGTAAAATTTTAAACTCCTTAGATTTAAAAACCATTATCTGCTAAGTATGTATTTTCCAGAATGCATTTTACTTTTGTTTAAATTTTTTATACCATCAGAAAACAAAAGGAATGGCAATTTACAAGAGTATGTACAATGGACACAAAGGATGGCACAACTTATAAACCATCAAATAATTAAGACACAATCTTATATCCTAAAAACAAATAAATAAAAATAATACCCAACCTGATATTTATCAATAGCTTGTCGGTCCTCCTCTATCATCTTTGATTCTCGCTCAAGCTTTCGAGCAATGTAATCTTTGATCACGGAAAGTGTGAGGCATGGATTTCGTGAGAGAGTTTGAAGCACAATTATAGGGGGCAAAATATCATCTCTCTCAATATAAGTCAGAACTTCTTTTACTTCTTTAGAACAATCTTCTCCAAGCTCCCCAAAATATTTAAGTACATCGGCCCAAAGAGATGGGTCCCCTCCTTTAACTGAATCCCCCAGCCTTTTGCAGCATGCAATTAACCCCTCATGATCATGTGCCTGCATATAGCATGCAATTACTTCTTTATAGAGTTTCATCTTTTCATATAAATACAAAAGCCCATCTTTGAATGCATTCATCTCACATAGTATAATTGCTAAATCAACATCATATAGTGGATGTTCTGTCTCCGGAGGCCAAGCACTCTTAAGCAAGTGTAAACCCTTTTTATGCCTTTCAAGAACGTCCTTTCCCTGTGCAGAACTTTTGTGATCAGCAGTGCTTCCATTAGACTGAGCACTCATAGTTTTTGCTGATACTCCATTAAGGTAATTTCCACCATCATTGACTTGCGACATTGAAGGAAAGTTCAATTCGTTCGATATATACAACTCTAAGAGGGTATTATGAATCTCAACTTGAGCAGGTGAGTCATTAACCTTATTCGTGTATTTTTCTAGAAAATCCATAAGGGACTGAGGATGATGAATGAAAATGCTAAGAAAATCAACAGGAGATGGCAACATAGACATATACACTCCATTTGAGCGTCCTCTGTCACCATCTTCCGTGCAAAGCCTAATGAGAATCTGAATAGTCTCCACTGGCTTGTGCTCAATCAGAATCTTCCCATACTCCTTTATTGTCATTCCTGCCTGACTTGATTCAAGGCTTGAAATATATTCCAAGGCTTCTTCATAGCTACCCAGATCTTCAAGCAAGATCTTCAAGTACCATTCATGCCTCCCTGCCTTCTTTGCAACATACATTGCATGCTCATGGTAATTGGCAGCACGGCAGACCCTGATTGCTGTTTCCACGTCAAATTTAAGTTCCCCAATGCTGTCATCACTTTTAATAAATAGATTTAACTTTTCAACATCTTTCAATTTGGTGTAGCAGTTTAATAGAAGTGTGGTGTGATCTTTAGAAGCAAGACCCTTCTCATGTAGCTTCTCTAAGTAATTTGTGAGGTTGTAGATTCTTTGAGCATCCAAAAACTTCTGTATAACATAAGAAGGTTCAAGGTGACCAATAGTAAGTATGTACTGGGCCATTGCTTCATCATAGTCTTGCTTGCTATATAGATGATCCCCATATTTCCTTAGCACTTCAGCAGTAGCCGCAGCATCTGCTTGTTGAGTCTGTACAAGATTTATTGCTACAGTATATAGGTTTTTCTTGAATAACATGTCTAGCTTGCTTTCCATATCCTTTTCTCCAATACATAAAGCTGATTTGTCATTCATTATGAGTATGATGTTACCCCATTCATAAAGCATATGAGAAACTTCTTTAACCAATGCACTGTGGGCTATTAATCGATTCTTCAGGTCATAGATGTTGAAAGTATGCTTTCCTGTTCTTTGATCTGCAATAACACACAAAAGGTATCCACGAAACCATCCAAGCAATTTCTTCTCTCCCTCAAAAGCCCAACAAGGACCACGCCCATCAACTTCATAAAAATATACTGCTTCTGGTCGACCAATTATCAACTCCTATTCATATTAACAAATAGAGGCATTAAGCATTTACAAAGAATATGATTATGACAATTACAAAATATATTTGAGAACAATGACAAAGACATCATACAGAGCGTTCACTCATAGCAACACTGTTTACACCGCATCCAATCTGATCAAGGGTTTGCCTTCTCGGGGGTTGATTATGCAATGAAAACAAGCTCACTGAACTTGGAGTCACAGCAAATAACTGAAGAGATTGACCATCCACCTTAAACCCAAGTCCAGTGACAGCAGAAAGAGTTTTGCCCGATTGGTTGTTTTCAACATGAAGCTTGAAACGCGTGATACGCTCCCGTGCAATGTCTCCTTTGATGCAGTAAATAGAACCATTGTCCAAACCAATAGCTATGAGCAGTATAGGCGGCACTTCTTCTAAAACCAAAAAAGATGTAATCTGCAGTACACCGCAGTTCCAAACATCAAAATGTGGGTCTCAGACAATAAAACTACGTTACTATACTAACCAGTTTTACTATCATCAATCATAAAATGAATAGTAACAAGCATGTCATGCATTCGTTACCTTTGCCTCAGGAAATTGATTAGTGAATATCCGCAATATGCCAACACAATCAGGACTCGTTGTGCTCGAACTCTCCGGCTGCATCTTGTCAAGGTCAAAAACCTTGAGGCACAAAGCTGTTTGCTGGGGAGTAAGCTGTTCATCCGCCCCAATTGTTACCAGAAAATTGCGTTGCTGGTAATCAACACACAAAAAGACACCTCTTTTAACTTCAATTCAAGAATCAAAGTACAACCCAATAAAACATGCGTTTGTTATCTTATCAGTTGAAATTAAACTAACCAAACCTAACTTCAACACAAATGACAGAAATTTTTGCTTCTACATTTCATGATTTAGAATGCCTGAATGTCAGTTCACGTCATTACAAACGAACATCCAAACATGCTCTTAAACCACAAAAGCCCTTCACCAATGTCCAATCCTTAATCACATAAAAAAACTGTACTACTAAGCAATGTTTACAACAACTCATGCGCCCTGCAGAACCAACTAAATTAGACCCCTTGGCTTCTTGGAATAGATATAAGCATCATAATTCTACTAAAAACCATAGATTGATACATATGCTTTTCTGTGGAATTGAATTCTCTACTGCAAAATACTTCTGATAAGCCTAACAGGCAAAAAGATATGTATGATTATGGCCTGTTGAGTGTACTAATTGACTTGCTAACCTAAATGGAATGCTATCAATTATCAGTTCCAAGACCAAGTACACAATGTAAACAAGGACAAAACTTTTAAAATAGTTGTTAAAGAATCTTCATTGTTTCCTAATGATGACCATAACTTTACAGGTTACAAACAAGCAGACACATCACATTGTAACTCAAATATTTCAATTTCCTACATTATCTTCTCACTCATGTTTGGTATTAGAGACAAATTATTTATAAGAACACTTAACACTATTTGAACATTACTATCTTTCCATGTTTATTACTTAAACACTCAATGTCTGGGCTGGACCAAATACAAGAACTGAACTACTATAAAACAAACCTGATCTAATGATTCAACAAAACTGAACAGTAAAATTGTTCAAATAATTTGAACTACACTACAATTTGAGTGAATTAAAATATTTCAAATTGTTTCATCAATATCAATTTTCTGTTATATAATCAATACACATCTTATCTTAAAACATATTTTCTAATTTCATAAGTTATAGTACAGTTCAGTTCAGTTTAAGGAAATTTATATAGAAGCAATTTGGTTTATAAAAACTGAATTAAAACAACAATTCAATACAGTTTTCCATCAAAAACAATTTAGTTTTTTTAATGTAATTCAATTTAGTTCAACTTTTTAATAGCCCTAGCAAAAACATGATTGTTCCTCAACCTAGGAGAAGCCAAAGATTAAATCAATTACTTGAAAAAGAATTTGGATTTGATTTAGTTTCTTCAAATTCAATAACTATTTCAAAGGCATCTAGCTTCTAAACATAGGTAGGCTTAGACATATATTAGGGTGGGAAATGAGTTAGTCTAAGCTAGGTTTTATGAAGTTTGAGCCTAATCTACTTACCTTGTTAAGACTATGAATATGACCAAACTAGAGCTTATAGAGATTCAAGCACTCCTCAGCTCATAAACTACTTTTGGGATTGAGTCCCAATCCAAATTTAAAATACAAGCCAATGAATATGGGGCAACTTCAACTTTCCAAAAAGGTTATCTGGCTCCATAACTTTCCCAATGCAAGCTATCTAGTGTCATGCTTTTAAATTACAAACAAATAGGGAAGGTACTGAACAATGAACATTTGGAGATGCAAATGGTTAAAACTACATTAAAAACAATAGTGAAAACATTCATGAATATGCCAATGCTGAATACTCAAAGTTCCATAGCATAAAATCTAAACCTTCTACACACTACTATCAGCTCCCACTCTAAATCCCCTTTTTTTCCCACTAATTTCAAAATTGTAGTACAAATCCTTTAGAAAATTTCAGACTGTTTCAATGAAACCTCTCATCGAAGGAATGTGCCAGCAATCAGAGATCCAGAACAAGATGGAAACTTTCAAAGCCCAAAGACAAAAAAGATTTGTACTAAGGAGAGCTTCTGGAATACCCATTACACCAACCATCTCAACATTACAAGTAACAAACATACCAAACACAATAAAAGAACAACCTTGTAGAGTGACCAAAAATAGAGAAAACAGAAGTATTCACAGATCAAAGGTAACATTTGTTACTTACTAGTCATGCCTACATTGTCCTTATGACCAAATAACAGACACAATGCTCATAAACACACCAAAATGCCAAAACAAAAAACAAATACACAGAAAAAAAAAAAATACAACTTTACTGAATTTTTGCTTTGAAAGTTCAATACAAATAACAGAAATTTTTGCTTCTACATTTCATGATATTGGAATGTTTGAAGCCCTTCACCATACATGCTCGTAAACCACAAAAGCCCTTCACCAATGTCCAATCCCTAATCACATAAAAAAAACTATACTACTAAGCAATGTTGTAAAAAATGGTAACAACCGCAGCATCAGAATTTTCGGAGTTACCACACAACTGCAGTTTCAGATGCTGCGTCAAGGTTTTCGGAGTTAACGGCAACCGCAATCGCATGCGGCCACATTTATCCACAATTTCCCACATCAACAGGATCAAAACGGCAATTTAAAACCTTGCTGCTAAGCTCGGTAACTCTTATCACCAACCTTCACAACTAAAATTAGGATTCTAGAAACTTCCTCCACCGAAACAGCCACCACTCACACACAATTGAAAGCAGGATTCTAGAAAACTCCATCAATGATCCCACCTTACAATACCTTCCTCAATCCTTCAAAAACGAAAAAGAAAAAAAAAAAAAAAACACTTCACTAAACTCGCGGATTCTCTCACCGATCTTCACAATTAAAATTCTAAAAGATTCCAATAACATCATCAGACGGAACAATTGTAGAAAATCGCAACAACAATTTATCTCTTACCTTGAGTTGCTGAAGAAAGAGAACGGTAGAGGAGTGAGGTTGGAAAGCGTAATTGAACTTTAAGCCTCGATCGAAGAAGCAAACGACGCCGTCGTCGAAGCCGGTGACGACTTTGCCCCTACCGCTGGAGCAGCACTCGATCTTCTTCTCCCGGACGACGTCGTCTCCGTCGTCGCCCTCCGGAACGGAGCACTTGCCGCCGTACTTTTCCTCGAAGAACTCGAACTTCCGCCACTGATACATCTCCCGTTCTCAGATTCTTCGCCAAAATCGCGTTTCGCCTTTTCCTTTCTCACAGATCCTTCAGACCCATTAGCATGTTGCAATGCAGCGTCGTGTAGTTCAAAAAATTTAATTTTATTTATATATTACTTAATTTCAATAATATGAAAGAAATTCTATAAATTAATTTATACATAGCTTAATTTTAGGTCATGAATAAATTATTTTTATTTATATTTTTTTCTTCTTCCTATTTTCTGGAAAAAATCTTCTAAATATGCACTTGAAAATTAAAATCGTAAACTGTTCATTGAAATTAATAAAATAACAAAATAGTTTGTGTAATTAATTAATGTACGATAACGGAATATAGTTAGAGTCTAATTATAATCACACACATAATACAAAAAAAACTATTAATTTTTTTTTAATAATATTAACAAATTTTCTTGATAAATAATAAAAAATAATCTTATAAATAAAAAATATTTATGTTTTTTTTCAACTAATATTAATTTAATTATCAAAAAACAAAATATTTGATAATAATATATTCAACTTAATGTTTAGAATTAATTATATTAAGTTATAAATATTTTAATAGAATTTAACATTATTTTTTAAATTTTTAAAATTAATCATATTAATTTATAAATATTTTAACAGAATTTAACATTATTTCTATTATTGTTAAGAAAAATAAAAATATATCATATAACATATTTAGATATTTTTTTATATATGAGAAAAAAAAATTATTTAATACATAAATTTTAAAATAAAATAAGAATATTATTAGTATATTAAGATTTTGTTAAGTATAGTAAACATAGTTTAGGAAGCAACTGTTTAATTATAAAACGTTTGTATTTACATTTTTTATTTTAAATGTGTGATTATGTTTGGTTATCAAATTAAAAAGTTTAAGTATCACTATGTTTTTATTATTACAAATATAAGGATTAATTGATTACTAATTTATAGTTTAAGGATTACTTTATCTGTTAGTTAATTTAGACTAATTTAAACTTTTATTATAAGTTCGATAAATAAATGGATTGATGATATATAATTTCATAAATTGTTTTCAGCCTTTTATTGTTTTTAAGATAATTGTGACAGACTTTTACAACTTCAAATATATTTGACAGTTTTTTTTTTCTTTTAGAAAATGTTTTAGGATTTATTTTAATCTTTCCATCTCTTTTAATTTATAATTTTTAATTTGATTATGAATTTTTAAAAAATTAAATACGCAATTCAATCTTTTTTTCTGTACATGGACACAGTTTTAAGTAAAAGTCTCCTGCTATATCAAACAAGAGGATAAAGACAAATAAACAAAAAGATAAAGTAAAAATTAAATGTTATTAACATGATAATAAGAAAAGTGGTAAGATTTTGATATCATTATTTATTTTTTATACCATTTAATATTAATATATATTATTATTTTATTTATATATAATATTTTATTAGTAGAAAGTAGTGTCTATATGAACAGTGGTGAAACTAGTATTTTTCTAATAACAAACATATCACATGTTTGTGATATGTTTACACGTTCATTTTTTTAGTGTCCAAGTGTTTGATGATTGTGAGTTTGGATCCATTGTCACAGTATCCTCTTTCATTGACTCTCTTTCAAGCACATCTTTAAGCCTTAGCTTTTTCATAACATTACTCAATTCTTCTCCTAGTTCCAAAGTCACACTGCAGCTAAAAGGAAAATGGCAGCAACAACTGAGTCTGACTTTGACTATGTTCTCAGTGAAAGAAAAGCATTTGATGAAACAAAAGCTGGTGTCAAAGGGCTTGTAGATGCAGGTTCTAAGAAGATTCCTAGCATATTCCATCATCCGCCTGAGAAATCTGAGGAGAAGGTCGACACAAGCCATGTTATTCCAGTTATAGACCTTGCAGATATTGGCAAGGATGCAAGCAAACGCCAAGGGCTTGTTGACATAGTCAAGAAAGCATCTCAGACATGGGGGTTCTTTCAGGTGATCAATCATGAGATCCCTGTGAGTGTTCTTGAGGAGATGAAAAATGGGGTCAGAAGGTTTCATGAGCTTGATGCTGAACACAAAAGGGAGTTCTATTCACGAGATAGAACAAAACCCTTTTTCTATAACAGCAATTTTGATCTGTATGGCTCACAGCCAGCACTTTGTTGGAGGGATACTTTTAAGTGTTTGTTGTATCCTGATGGCCCCAAACCAGAAGATATTCCTGCAGTATGCAGGTATGTATGTGTATCAGTTACATGTTCTTTCAAATTTGTGCAGTTAAACTAACATGGTGTGACATGATTAGTGATAACCATGCAGCTAAATGTGGTAAAGGATTCTTAAATAAATCTTAGTATTTGGAGAAAGTAGTCTGAAGTACTGAGTTCATCAAAAAGGGGGGTTTGATTGTGGTTAAAGTACACAAATTTGGAGGCTTATATTTATGTATTTGTTGATCATAAATTGGAAGGTAACACTTGATAAAATATACCTGAAAAGGAAATCTACCAAGAAAAGGAACTATGTTTCAAGGTCATGAACTATTGTGGTCTATGTGAATGTGAATTGGAAACAACTAAACACCTTTTTTAACTTGTTATGTCTCTTGTCAAATTTGGCAATGTTTGTTTGGTTGGGTGGGAAAAGTACAGTTCTGACATGCTATGCAAAGAAGCATTTCTGGTCAAATCTAGACTTTGCAGTAAGAAAGGAACACAATAATGTCTGGAAACTTATCTGGCTTTGCATATTACAATCTATATGGATACACAGGAACGAAATTTCTTTCAATGCTTATCAAGTGAATCAAACGGAATTGATCAAAGTTAGATGCTGATTGTGAATAATGGCAAAACTTGAATATCATGATGTCTTAATATGAGTGGTAGTCAAATCCTTTGATGTGTATATCTTTATTGTAAAACTAGGCTTTGTTGGAAATTTCACATCCATAAAAATAAGATCAATTTATATTATATAAGTAAAGCCAGTTAGTTTAGTGAAGATAAGTTCTTACAAACCAGTTAAGTGAAGATGAATTAGACTTAAATTGAATATGATCAGAATCAATCTAATGTGGTTTGCTGATTTTATTGTACAATCAAAGGTAGTATTGATCTATGACTTGTGTTCATTTCTGCATAATGTAAGATGAAAGTTAAAAGATGATGTCTGAAAAATTAGACTATTGTAGAAGCTAACCGAGACAAATTGAGAAGGTCCAAAACTGAAGTTCCAACTTCTGGTTGATTGCATGTTCTTGCAGAGACATACTGCTGGATTACAGGAAATACATAATGAAGCTTGGGATTTTGCTGCTTGAGTTGTTTTCAGAAGCTTTGGGTCTGAGTTCAAACTATCTCAAAGATATGGGATGTGCTGAGAGAGTATTTGGTCTTTGCCATTATTATCCTGCATGTCCTGAACCACATTTGACTATGGGAACCACCAAACATTCTGACAATGATTTCTTCACAGTCCTTCTCCAGGACCATATTGGTGGCCTCCAAATAAGATGCCATGACCAATGGATTGATATAAACCCTGTACCTGGTGCTTTGGTGGTTAATATTGGAGACTTTTTGCAGGCAAGTTTTCTGTTATCCTCCTCTTTTTACATTATTTCGTGCAACTTTTACCTATCACAGGTAGGATACTATGAAGCACATCCTGACACGAACACCGAAATACAGGCACATGTAATCTTTAAATTATAAGATCCGGAAACACGGATTTATACATATATAAGTTAAATATAAGTTTTTTTTTCTTATCTGTATATTAAGTTTATAAGTTTTTTAGAAAATCACTGTATTAATCCTTTTTAAAATTGTATTGAAATCGTGTTAGAATTGTGAGATACCTAAAAAATGTCTTTTGAATTGGAGACTTCATCGATATGTGTCGAGTGTCTGGTACGTGTCTAACACGGAACACGTCACTTAAAAAGAGGAGTGTCAACGTGAACACGGAACACGTCACTTAGAAAGAGAAGTGTCAACGTAAACACGGGACACGTCACTTAAAAAAGAGAGTGTCTGAGTGTCATGTATAAGGCTTCATTTTTCTAAAGGAAGTTAGGAAAAGATAAAAGTTAACTCAAAACAAATGATCAAGACACAACACTTATAACTCTTTTCTACTTAATATAACACTTAAACTTTTAGTTTTTTATTCTGTGTGGGACTTAAACTCTTGAATTCCTGGTAGTTATTATTAAATGATAGAGTTAGAACCACTCATTTGATCCATGTTCTTGTTCCCTCTTAGTTGAGACAAGACTTGATTGTTTCTATCTGTTGTTATATGAATGAACCTTATTATTGGATGTGACCATGTTGCTAATTGTTTGTCTGTTTCAATTGTAGCTTATAACAAATGATAGATTGAATAGTGCTGAACACAGAGTGGTTTCAAATCATGTTGGTCCAAGAATATCTGTTGCATGCTTTTTCTGCCCAAGTGCAGAGGCATCCTCAAAGCCTTTTGGACCTATAAAGGAACTATTATCTGAACAGAATCCTCCCAAATATAGGGAAACTACATTTGCTGATTATGAAGCTTACTTTGTTGCAAAAGGACTGGATGGTACCAGTGCTCTTGCCCCTTACAAGATTTGAACTAGCAAATGTATGAGAAACAAAAGATTAGCATAAATAAACATTATATGTATACAGAAGGCCACAACCAAGCCTCATTCATGATTGCAATCTTAATGATTATACTATTGGGTTGAGACAGTCCTAAATTAGTAGAATTCTTAGTTAGTGCTTTTGATTATGTAATTTTTTTTCAATAGAATCATTAAGATTTTAAAATTATCATAAATTATTGTTATTTTCTGTTTAACTTTTCTCTAACTCACTAATATTTGAAACTATGATGACTTCACAAATTTTTCTCCACTATTATTTAGTGGCTAAATGAGTCAACCTACTAAAATTCTCAACTAATTTATTACTCAGTGGACATGTTAATAGATAAGTAGAATTGGCACATCATTTTTTATCCTTAATAACTTTTTACATTTTGTTTTTATTCTAAATAATTTTTTTTTCAATTTTGGTCTCATAATTTTTTTATTTCTAGTTTGTTTTTGGTTTTCATATCTTTAGGTAATTAGTTTTCTTAAGTAACAATGTATTGTGTATTTTTTTAATTATTTTATATAAAAAGTTAATTAATGTGATGAAAAAAATGTAATTTTCCTTTAGTTAAGGTTTGAAACTCTTATTTCTTCAAATCTTCTCTATTCAATGATAAAAAAAAAGGATGAAGATTAACATATATAGGATTTTTTGGTTTTTGGATTCTCGTCTTTTTTTACTTCATTGTCAAATAAAAAACTGTTGAAAGAAAGAAGAAATGTAAATCTTAATTAAAGAGTGATGAGACTGTGTACATCACACTTATTTTTTTTTCAAACAAAATAATTTAAGAAAAATAAAGTATATGTATCATCTAATGACAATATTACTTAAATGACAACTTGTCACTTAAATATGTTAATAAATAAAAGAACTAAAAAATAAAAAATATATAAGAGACCAAAATAGAAAAAAAATCCTTATTTAAAATAAAAAGTAAAATGTAAAAACTGTTCAAAACAGAAGAAAAAAATTACATGTATTAGTTTCATGCAAAGTTAACGTGCCATTTAATAAGTCAACTAATTTCAATAAACGGTATATAATAAAAGAGAAATATATTTTTCTTATGGAGTGCCAAACATGATTTTCTTATTAGGACTATATTAGCCAATTAATGAGAGATATACAAGTTATTTTAACTAATAATTAGTTTAATTTAAAAGAAAAAAATCAATTTTAAAATAAGAAAAAAATTTGAAAATAAAAAATTCAGAATAAAGCTTGTTTTGCCTGTGGATAGTGTTTAGAAAAGCCATCTATACTCTAATTATCTAATGAAGGTAGAAAAAAAAAAAAACAGACATTGTCTAAATGTACAATATTTATGTTATAACTTTTATTTTTTATTTACAAACATTGGTTTTCATTGCTAAGATTTTGTTTTCTTTACCCTAAAATACAAACCAAGTATACAACGTATCTAAAACTTCATTTTAATTTAAAACTCGATTATTACTTTATCTATAAAAATACAAGTAAAAGTTCTATGTTTACAAGTGGTGCATTATTAATACTAAACATTGCATGAGACTACATGATAATCAATATACAAAAGATTAGGGTATCTCAAGGTAATTTAAGATCATTAAAATACTAAGTTTGTTATATTTTGTGTAGGATAAGCTATTTGTTTTTTTGTTTTTTGTTATGGTATCTAGTATTTGGATTAGTTAAATTTAAATATAAGATTATTGTTTGATGTTAATGCATTATTTTAGTTGAAAAAAGGTTTTGATACCCTTGTGCCATATTTTATAAATATATTATTATTGTTATTATTATTATTGATGAAAAAAAATGCTCATTTTGATGTTTAATAAGATGGTATTGTTGATCGTTATGTATTATGATGAATGATTCACTTATTATATTTCAGACAATAATTTATTCTAATAATTTGTGAAAGTTAAGAAAAAAAATAAGTATCTTGATAATATATGAAAGATATATTAAGTCTTAGGTTGAAATGTGAACTTAAATGAAAAGGGATGACTTTTAGAATAAAAAAAAAAAGTCTTATCAGATAAAGGCACCTAATTCTATTGGAAAGAGTAAAATTTCAAATTGATAAATATAGTAAATGATATTTAAGATTATGTGAAAACATAAAACTTAAAATGATCTACAAAGAAGAAATATAATGAAATTTCTAACATTTTTAGACCACTGATGTTTTAAGATAATGTCTTGAAGAAGAAAGACCAAGAAATTTGTTGCAATGATTCTCACTAAATTCAGCTAATAATGAAGAATATATTAAAAGAAACCATTAAAGAGTTTATTAATGTTCATGTGATTCTTGTAAATAAGATGAAACAAAATTAAAAATCACTAAACAATCTTTGTCTCCAAAATCACAATTATCTATGAAATCATGGGTCCCATCTTGAAAATGGGTAGCAATTTCAGGAAAAAACATTCAATGACAGAGCAGATAACGGCTACATGGGACCACTTTGAGTCCTTTTGGTACTACAAAGTGCAAACCCATTATCACTTTCCCTTACTTCCCTATCTTCTCCATTTAGGCCAATTCATCAACTTTTTTCACTTTCCCTCAACTTGATTCTACCCTTTTCTCCACTCACTTTGTTTCACACTACTGCCAAAGCAAAATCCATTTTTTGGTTCACCTCGGCATTGCATATGATGAACAACCCCAGTTGTTGTGTGTTGCAAATCTTTTGTTGTTTCTCTTGCTGTCTTCTTTTGCCAGCTCTTGTTCTCTCACATCATATCCATGGTGAGTAAAGTTGTATTCTTTTTTATTTCTTCTGTGTATTTTCTTTCTTTTTCTGTTTTGGCATTTTGGTGTGTTTATGAGCATTGTGTCTGTTATTTGGTCATAAGGACAATGCAGTCATGACTATAACTTAGCAAGTAACAAATGTTACCTTTGATATATGAATACTTCTGTTTTCTCTATTTTTGGTCCTTCTACAAGGTTGTTCTTTTATTGTGTCTGGTGTATTACTTGTAATGTTGAGATGGTTGGTGTAATGGGTATTCCTGAAACTCTCCTTAGTATAAGTCTTTTTGTCTTTGGGCTTTGAAAGTTTCCATCTTGTTCTGGATCTCTGATTGCTGTCACATTCCTTGGATGAGAGGTTTCATTGAAGGTTTTCTAAAAGGATTTGCACTACAATTTTGAAATTAGTGGGAAAATAGGGGATTTGGAGTGGGAGCTGATAGTAGTGTGTAGAAGGTTTAGATTTTATGCTATTGAACTTCAAGTGTTCAGCATTGGCATATTCATGAATGTTTTCACTATCGTTTTTAATGTAGTTTTAACCATTTGCATATCCAAATGTTCATTGTTCACTACCTTCCCTATTTGTTTGTAATTTAAAAGCATGACACTAGGTATCTTGCATTGGGAAAGTTATGGAGCCAGATAAATTTTTTGGAAAGTTGAAGTTACCCCATATTCATTGGCTTGTATTTTGAATTTGGATTGGGACTGAATCCCAAAACTAGTTTATGAGCTGAGGAGTGCTTGAATCTCTATAAGGTGTAGTTTGGTCATATTCATAGTCTTAACAAGGTAAGTAGATTAGGCTCAAACTTCATAAAACCTAGCTTAGGCTAACTCATTTGCCACCCTAATATATGCCTAACCCTACCTATGTTTAGAAGCTAGATGCCTTTGAAATAGTTATTGAATTTGAAGAAAATAAATCAGTCAATCCAAATTCTTTTTCAAGTAATTGATTTAATCTTTGGCTTCTCCTAGGTTGAGGAACAATCATGTTTTTGCTAGGGCTATTAAAAAAGTTGAACTGAACTGAATTACATTAAAAATACTAAATTGTTTTTGAAGGAAAACTGCATTGAATTGTTGTTTAAAATTAGTTTATATAAACCAAATTGCTTCTATATAAAATTCCTTAAACTAAACTGAACTGAACTATAACTTATGAAATTAGAAAATATGTTTTAAGATAAGATGTTTATTGATTATATAACAAACAATTGATATTGTTCAAACAATTTGAAATGGTTCAATTGATATCTTTTTGCATGTTAGGCTTATCAGAATTTTGCAGTAGAGAATTCAATTCCACAGAAAAGCATATGTATCAATCTATGGTTTTTAGTAGAACTATGATGCTTATATCTATTCCAAGAAGCCAAGGGGTCTAATTTAGTTGGTTGAGCAGGGCATTGAGTTGTTGTAAACTCTCTGTATGCATTCAATTCCTACTGATAGAAAAAAATCTACCCTGAAAAATGAGAAGGTCTGTAGGTTGAACACAATAATAATTTCACAGGTAAGGTTTACTTCAATAAGGACATGGGGATCTATGCATCATTTTCTCAATGGTTCATTTTATTTAATAGTGCTAACTCTGATTATTGGCTATTAAATCATGATTGTCTGGTGAAGAACATAGAAGACTGTCTATCAGACAATGTTTAGTAGTGTTAAGTTTAGATAGACGTCTATCTTGTTGGAAAAATGAGGAGAAAATATCGGAGAAACAAACAAGTATGAGATAAGAGCCAGACCCACACACGAGAATGACACCACCTTCAGTGACACCACCTTCAATGTGTCATTTTCTTGTGTAGGTCTGACAATGACACTTGTCTCATTCTGATTTGTCTTCTCATTATTTTTCTCCTCAATTTTTCCTACAAGTGATATCAGAGCCAATGGTTCATCTTTGTGATCGGCTCAGACGAGTATAGTTTAATCCCTGTATAGAAAGTTAACCTGACTGAATTTTCAGGCAAACGTGTATATATGAAGAATCAATCTGATGATTAACTCAATTGAACAAAACCATGATAAACATAACCTTTCATGTATACGTATGTGCATGCAGATCCAATATATATCATCTCTAAAACCAGCTTCATGTTTTTGCTCTCAGGAAACCCTGCTAGTGACATAGTTGACATTATAAACAAGAACCGAACAGATCAAAAGCTTCCTCACTTGAATGACAGCCCTGGCTTAGGGTGCATGGCCTTGCAATATGTTGAATTATGCAAAGGGAACTGCACTGATAACAATGCTGTAAACTGCAAACCTCCTGAAGATGATTTCACTGAAGTGTTTGCTCCCAACTGTGGTGTAGAGCTACCTACTTTTGGCACCATAACTGGCCACATTGTGGGGTGTCAAAGAGAGTATCTTGAGCCACCATTGGCATTCTCTGAAGTTCTCATGAAAGATAAGAACTCTGTGTCTCTTCTGAAGAACAAATCACACACTGTGGTGGGAGTTGGCCTTGTTGGACTCCATAAAGGGCCTTTCTTTTGGTGTGTTTTGTTTAGCAATGGCCAGAGAAACTCCACGTTTGTGCTTGAAAATCGTGGTGCAGGAATCCAGCAGAAAAAGGGGTGTTATAGTGGGAGCAGTACTCCATGCAGTGGGGGACATAGAAGTAGTGTTGCACTTTTTGACATGTTTTTCATGTGTTGTGTGTGCATTTTGCTGTTTACACTTTTGTGATCAGTTCACAGTAATGCTAGATCTTCACATGACAGTTCTTGAATTGGTTTTCTTTGTTTTGTTCAGTTTCCTATACTTTGTTCACTGTGTCTCATGTGTTTCAATTGGGGGTTTTGTGCTTCATGATTTCAGAGGAGTTTTTCACAACAAAATTTTTAATGTGGCTACATGCATTAGTTTACACTCTAGAGGCTTCACATCTTTGTTAACCATCCAACTTCAGTAGTATTGAACAAGAAAATAAAATAACTAAAAAGTAAGATAACTTTTTTATGTTGTTTGATTGAAAAAAAAAATGTAGAATAAAGATTTTTTTAACTAATAAAGTGTTGGTAAATAATATTCATAGTTTATTATTTAATTATTAAAGTATTGGCATCACAAGTTACCATGTATATTTTTTTTATTTACGTATGTTTTTATGATAAATTCTAAAACTATGAAAAACAGTTTATTATTTATTTATCTAACAAAGCTATCCCAACTGCTTTTTTAGCTCTCATTTCCCACATATAACAATTTTATCATATTATAATTTTAATGAAAATTTTATTATAAAATAAATGTTGAAAAATAATGAGAGATATCTTATTTGAGGAAGGAATTGAATTTTAATGGATCAAATAACTTACTAAATAAAAAGACTAGTCAAGTTTCTTGCATTTGGTTCATATAACCAAAATAGAGAAAGTTTAAGATGTTTATTGTTGTTATAAATCATGATTACCTAATTGGCAACAATGTTTTTGAAGTCTTCAACAAAATTGTTAGGGCCATTCATTCCGCACCCACACAGTTTAAAGGTGCAACCCGTAGTGATGAAATGACAAAAGTGACCTGCTTCATATTTTCAAAATATATTCTGATTGTATATTCTAAAATTTTGCAATGTACAATTCATAATGTATATTTGGATAAACAAAATTATTTCAAAATGTACAATTTAAAATATTTTTTAAATAAGTTTATTAATAATTGAAATCAATAAATGATGTGAAAAATAAAGTCAATTGTTCATGGCTAACATATCTATATTTAGCTTGCATAAAAATAAAATTAATTGTCTAAAAGACTAACATATATAAGTGTACCAACTAATATTTAGACAAATACTCGTATCTAGCTAATATAAAATGAAGATCATAAAATAGTCTTCGGATAACATTATATAGACTATAGATGGTATGAGACCATTATCCTAAATTTCACATGCACCAATTTTAAATGTATAATGTAATTGGTAAGTAATTGCGAATACAAATGTAAAACATGATCACACATGCATGAAAATACTTGAACAAAATGTAAATCATACACTTCTCAAATACATGTGACTCGTTGCAGATTGATAGCTGTGTGAGGCTTACTTCATAATGGAAATATCATAATATTTTTCTTCAATGGTAAACACACTAAAACAACATTACATCTACTAGCAATCATGTATCTAGTGGACATAGTCATCCATTTGTATATACTAGTCTAAAAAGACATCAATATTTGTTAAAGAATTATTATTAGTGTAAAAGTTAAGAAAAAGTGTGTTGTGTGTCATAACTTACAGTTGAGATCCCATCTTTCAGTAATGACCTTTTAGTTGGTCTACCCCTTCATAACCACCCATTACATATTTATCTCGTCACTGTTCAATTTCTTTAAACAAATTCATTTTGACCAACGACCATGAATCTTCTCCATTCCCAATAGTGCAGTTATAGATTGATAATTGCAATGACCAACAACCTTCACATCAATGACATCAAGTATGTAAGGGTGAGTGTTAGGATGAATTTGGTCCAACATTGAAACTATTTTCATGTTCATTTAACTGTTGTTTTTACCTTCTCATTGCTTTACTTTCATGTAGAATAACTATCATATGTATAATGAATGATACCAACATACTTAATATAAAAGGGCTCAAGTCTTGTAGATCTACAAACCTTTTTGCTCCAATATTTTAGGATCCCTTTGTTTTGACCTTATCCACTGGTGCTCACATAATGTCATATCTGGATATGGAATTTCATGTTAGTTGCGCTTGATTGTCACTTTACCTACAATGTCAACTTCTTTAAAATAATTTAAAATAATATCAATTTTTTGCTGAATAAACAACTTAGAAGATGTATTGCAGGGTGACATATCAGAAAAATTGACCCTAGTTCCAATAACATGCATTGAATTTAGTGGTATACTACCAAGGTTATATCTCGCTAATTCGTATGCACAAAGTAAATTGTGAGTACATTTGAATATACAATCACAACATTCATTATCAATACTAATATGTCTAACCAGATCAAACTCCTCAGTAATGTACATCAAAGCATATTTAGATACAACCTTGTTGTCTTTTATATAAACTAACATTGAAAGGGTGGTCCACAACATGCAAACTCTTCTCAAAATATACCTTCATTTCATTATGTTGCAACCTTATGACATTGACTGCGTCCCAGCAAGTACACAAGTCCCCTATACTATTTTGAAGTACTTGCTTCAAGTTTCAATAAACAGATTCTACACTACGATTAAACATGATAAACATCAATGTGGTATCAACAAGTTTGACATCTTTATTAACAATAACTAATGAATACATACTAAATAATATGACATTGTGTTCCCCAAAATTCATCGTTATACATTCCTTAACAAATTTTTCTTTATGTGGAATGATTCATATGTCATTCACATAGTCAAAAAATATTGGTCATGGTGAACAACTTGAAAATGTTTCACACTCTCCACAAATGCATCACAGTCTACACAATTCATCACGGTTGCCTATGCATCCATAACAACTTCCCAGATCTACATAGATCCCACTAACATTTTATAGTTTATTTTAATATTCTTACAAATGTGAACTAACAAAACATGTTGGAATCTTTAAGAAAGACAACGGTAATTGTATTTATTAAAGCAAGATCTTTGTCACTGACAACTACTTTAAAGAACACATTCGACCTAAAAAATAGCCCTATAAGTCTTTCAAGGACTCATATGAAGTTGTTTTCTTGTTCACTTGCTAAGAACACATGAAAAGCAGAGAAAGTCAATTTTGTGGACGTCAAACCAATTATCTCAAGCAAAGAAAACCTATATTTATTGATTTTGTATATGTTGTCCATAAAAAACACAATGTTGAATGCATTGAACAGTTTAACCAAATCAAAGTGTGACTAAAAAATATTTGTAACAACTTGGGTAGATTCATTACACCGACTTTAGTGAATATAATTGTCACCCTCTAGCAACATCATTAATTGTTGTCCTTTAGTTTGGACTCATCTTTGTGATCTCGTATATTCTTATCTTATTGTCGTGACATTGTCATTTTTTTGCTCTTTCAAAGTAAGTAATATATTTGTTGACTTCACTAACTGTTAGTCATGTCAACAAGTATGAAATGTTCATCGACTTTAATCTACTTGCATAAGGGTGACCAACTAATATATCAGTCAATTCATGGTTATGACTCCCACATATTTTTAACAACCAACCTTCACCATTGCAAACAAGTTTACCCTACAATTTAAACAGACAATCACACATTTTCTTGAATTAGTTATAGTGACTTCCAAATCATGTTTGTATTTTTTATACTTACCACCTTAACACAACCTAACAACATAAATGTCTTCCTTCTTTGTTGTCCATTTGCTTTGTTAGACTTCAAAATAACAACTACAAAAAAAGTTCAAAGGTCATTTCATGCATTCATCGAAATAAGTCATCTCGCATACCAAATACCTACATATATACATTACATCATAAATATATCTCATGTCTTACATTTTTTACACAAATGAAAGTAAATACAATTACCTCATATGTTGTAAAAGACCGAACACAATCTCTTTCAACTAGTTTATCTTCAAATGATAAAAACTTCATTAAGTTAGATACTTAATACAAAAACTTCAACAATCACTATTAAAGTTATGAGTATAGTAAACACAAAGCAGCAAGATACATTAAATTTTGTATTAACAGAAATTGATTTTGTTATACACGACTTAAAAAAAATTAAACAAAAATGTTCACAAAACTTATAAATGTTTAATTCCAAATTTTACAATTCATAATAATAGAAACATGTACTCAGAATGTTCAATTCACAATACAAATATGTATTCATAATATATAATCTAAAATATAAAATATATTTTGGAATATATAATTTAAAACATATATTTTGTATTTTGGATTTTACATTCTAAAAACATATTTTTATTTTAAATTGTATTTTAAAATGTACATTCTCAAATACAAAATTTATCTTCTAAAGTACAAAAGATGAATTTTAAAATATACAATCTAAATTGCATATTCTATATTCGTATATGTAAATATAGTTTTATATTATTGATTACGAAGGTGTTATGAAAAAGACACTTTAATCACTCTTTCTAAGATTTGGTATGGGAGTGAAAAAAGTTTGCCTTACTACATTTAGATATAATATCCTTCTAAACCGTTTATTTTTAAGAGAAAATTCTTGAAAAATATATGAAGAGATGTAGAAGGAAAAAAAAAGAAAAATAACAAAAAAGTATACTTATATGGGATGAGAAGTTAGAAACTGGAACGAAAATAAAAAACAGGAATTATAAAAACTTTCTCATTAGTTTTACTAATGATTTATTTAAAATTACTTTCTAAGTAAATTTGTAGTATAGTGAATGTAGAAAATTCTGATAAAATTTTTAAAAAATTACAAAAGACACTGGAAATTAGTTACACTAAAAGATTGCTCTAAATTATTTTTTATCATTTTCAATACAACAAATCTAAAACAATTGTTATATAAAGAATTATAAAAATCGAACATTTCACGCTATAGATCGATTGATAAATGTCACTCTAGAATATAATTGAATTAGAAAATGTTTTCTATGTCAGATATATAACTACATGTATAAAATATCTATCCAAACATTAAAAACAAAGTCGAATATTATAACAATATTTATAAAAATCAATATAAATTTTTAATGTAGTGTACCCAGCCACTTGCGTATAATAAATGAATGATAAGTTAGTACATATCTTAGTCAAAAATGTGATAAGTATCCAATGCACAGTGTATACCCTGTTTGGATCAATTGGAAAAATGAAAAGCTCGATTGTGAAAGGCAAAATCAAGTTTCCCACATTATTATACATTTGCGTTTAGATGAAAATTTGTGTTTAATCTTTACTGTGGTAAAACTTTCTTGGATTATAATCGTAATGTCGCAGATATGATTAATCTCTAATTTAATAAAAAACTATGATAGAAAAAAAAATATCAAATATAACGCAATTTGTGTTTCTAAGGGTGAAAAACATTTATAGGTTATAAAGCTATTTTAATAAAAGTAGAATTAGTTTTGAAAAAAAAAAAAAAAGGTGTAAATCTTCTATTAAGTAACACTACTGGTTCTAGATATGGAAATTATACATTTTTAATAGTACGTTTACGTTTATGTTTTATTTCAAAAAAATTAACTGCATTACTTTGAAATATACATTAATGTTTAATATTAATTATTTTAAAATTATAATTCTCCCTTAATATTTTTAAAAAGTTACACTTCTAAACTGAAAAAATAATCCATGTTTAGAATTGTAAATATAATAAAAAAAATAACACATAAATTCTCTCCTTCGATTTGAATTTAATTTGCATTTCTTATAACTATGTGACTTTAATAATTTGTTAGGTAAGTAATATTGTTTCAACGTAGATTTTAAATAGACAAAGATGGAGGTTTATTTTTTTTCATTTTTTATTTCTTGTAAATTGTTTTAAGTTTAGAAAAGAATTTGACAGTGTAGTCTTATTAAAGAGATAATCGATTCATATTAAGGTTTTGGTAACTAATTCATTCTCTATACTCTTTTTCTTATTTTATTTAGGGAATTGGTTAAGAAGCAATATTATTGGTATAATGTTTGATCTTTGAGAACTTACTTAAAGTTTTGTTGGATTATTTGAAAATATCATAAAAGGTTTAAGTTAGTAGACACAATACACTTAAGAGAAATTATTGTTTGCATAATGCTAACTTCATCATTCACTTCTATTTTTACTTCATCATTCACTTCTATTTTTAAATAATTGTATGAATGGTCAAGCAATGCATGATACTTCAATTGAGATTTATAACTTGAGCAAGAAAGGTTAAGGCAACTCTTTCTTTAAAAGGATTTCGATCAAACAACATGATGGTTGCTCAAGTAAATTAGTTGTAATATACACAAGTTCTAAAATCTAAAGAAATTATATAAATAAGTTAAGACACTCAAGCGGTGACACGGTTATTGAAATTGAAATGTTAGTTAAGTGATAGTTGAAACTCTAAAACTTATTGGAAGGAATCCAACATATGTGTATTATTCAAGTATTATAATAACACTTAAGCAATAAACGTAAAAACATGAAGTATGATTGGTCAAGTGAGAATAACTCGCTCAAGTGACTGATGTTTATATATAAATTATGTAATTAATTATAGGTGTTGAAATATATTATTAATGCATTAGATGTATAGAATGAACATGATAAAGGTGGGATCATATATATATATATGTATATATATATATATAATATTTGTGTGATATGAGACTTGTATGGTGGCTCCTTACATTTATAATGATACTTGAGGTGATATTGGTCTATGTGACAATATATTTAACTTTTAGCACATTAAGTAAAAGATATAGTTTGACTTCATTGACGATCTGACTATATATATTAAGGCATCAAGTAGTGAGAAATTGAAAGATGTTTGTGTATCAAGGTTGGTAAGTAGGTGTATACATTTTGGATATGTGTAAGTACTTTGAAAGACATTATGTAATATGTTACACTATATATTAAGAATGTGAGTAAGGATTTCAACATCTTCTTGACAATGTTGCAGTTGATATTGTATTTGGTGTTGTTGAGAAATATTTTCATCTTGTTGATAATGTAACAATGTATTTACAAGATATCACTTGAAGAAAACATCAAATTAACTTCTAAATATTGGTGTCGGTTAAATTGTAACGTTACTAGAGTTGATTTAGTCAATTCTAACGTAATGCAAAAATGTTAATTTTTTAAAATAGTTAAAAACGTAAAATTGTTTTTAATTGCTTCAGTTATTGTCAGATTAGTCAACTCTTAGTGACAACAAATAATAACATTATATTATCTTTAATCAAATGGCGTAAATCTCAATGATAAATCTTAATCATCTAAAACTTTTTTCTCTCACTTTCTATATTCAGATTCTCACACTCATCTCTTACATTCATACTCGTAAATTTTCTTTCACTCATCTCTTTCATCTACATTTTTTACCCGCATTCACTTTTTCATTCACTCAGATCTTCTTTATCTACATTCATCTCCATTATTAATTATATTTTTTTGTCTGTATTTTATTTTGTTGAAGATGAAAGTTTGATAAACTAATGCAAATTAAATCAATATTAAAAATAAAATTTATTTACTATCAGTTTAGCAATTAATGTTAAATTACTTTAATTAAAAATTAATTTAAAAATTAATGATAAATTTAGTTAAAGATAACTTTCAAAATTTTACACTAAATAACTATTTTACATGATTTTATAGTCACAAACGTGCGACACATATTCACTAACTTTTACTAGTATCAACTTTTAGTTGATGTTAAACATCTATTTTCTTATAATACATTATTAATATTTTAATTGATATATATATATATATATATATATCATAATTGAATATTAAAATTTAAATTAATTATATGTTTTGAATTGTCACGTTGATATACGATATATAAAAGACAAGATTGCAACAAGTAATAAAAAAAAATTAATTAAAGTTTAATATTCTATTGTTCTGAAATATAATCACAAGTATTATATAATATTATGAACTAGCATATGCATAGTATAAAAGGTTATACATTTGGTATCTCTCATTATTCTTTCCCAAATTCAAAACTTTCTTCTTTCAATCATATTCCAATGTTTTTCTTCCTTAGAGATGGGAAGAAATTTTTGTTCTGCATTGATAAACCAAAACGGATGTCATGCTTAAGCCCTGAGTAATATTATGTGTTATTCTTTAATATTATTTAAAATTAACCTTAGTAACATATATATTTTATTAAATACTAAGTTTTGTCTCTGACTTCAACAATTTGTCAGTGGCATTATTTATGCATACTGTCGTAAACCACCGCATAAGCAATTATTACTTTGTCTACATTAATTTATTATTATTTTGTATGGTCTCAAAAGTATCAAAATTAGAACACACCGTTTGCTTTTAATGAATGCATTTATAGGATCTAGAATAATAGTATTCATAAACGGTCATTTTTACTTATTATTTTCTTTGTCAGAAAAAATATTATATACATATAAAACAAATAAGGATTGTTTCAACCTTACTAAACAACCAATTTTTTTTATGACGATGAACTAGTAATTATATATATCTGGTGAAGAACACAACTTATGATAGTTTGGTAGTTCCTAACTCTTTTTTCATTGTATATCATAATTATAAAAATATTGGTTAAAATTAAATGTCATGAATAAATGAAAATAATAAAACCATAATAATTGATCATAAAACAAAAAATATTACATAGTTGTAAATAAATTTTAATTATAAAAACGTTTTTAGACGTTACATTGTATATGTTAATTATAGAATTTAAGAATTATTTATGAAAAATTTAAACTTAACTATAAAAAATAAATAAATAAGATTGGATTAACTTGTGTGTACACTCTTGTCAATCTAATATCTTAGAACTTGTGAGAATAACAATTAAAAATTCTAATATTTTAATTAAAATAAAAAATAAAAAAAATCAATATTCAAATATTTTTTATTAATATAAATCCCTCTTTTTATTATAAATAGTAATAAAAAAATTATTTTTCAACAAAAGAAAATGCACACATGTTAAATAGATAAATGTTTGACTTGTTTACTTTTAATTATTTTAGAAAAATTTACATATTAAATAAATTAATCTTTGACATATTTATTTTTTTATTATTTTAGGGTGAAATAAATATTTTAAAATGAAAGAAACTTATTTTAATTAATTTGAAGTAATATTCTTTCTAAAGAATGTTAAATATGTTAATTTTCTTCCTCACATATGTAATCAATTTTCAAATTCAAATCTGCTTTCATAGACAATTTTTAATGATTCTTCTAATAAATAACAGTGACTTTCATAATTTTTAAAACTATTTTCACCATTTTGCTGTAATCTTCATAGTTCACAGAAAAAATTATTTTATTTTATTTTTGTCTCAAAATACTATTTAATAATATATATACTAAATTTTGGGTTCACTAGTTTTGAAATTAAGGACGAAGCTTTCAACCAGAAAAAAACTCTTACTTAAAATATGATCCCTTATTAAAAGGGTCATAACAAGAACGTTAATAATAATAAAAAAAAATAACTGGCCAATTCTATTAATTGAGGAGCATTTTATTTTTCTTATTTACGTTAACAGAGAACAAACTAAAGTGGCTAATTTGGAGAAAAATGACAAAATATAGCTGATGTAAAAGAAGAAGAAAAAGTACGTAGGTTTAAATTATGCTATTTGGAGAACGTTAATGTGTTAACATAGTGTTTTTAACTATATCACTAATAGACAAAATGAAAATTTTGTGCTTTCAATAAAATTGGATTAAATTTAACAATATATTCCAATTAAATATACACTTAGAAACATATAGGTCAAGAAATGGAGAAAATGAGAATCATAGGTATGACCTATGAAACAATGTCTTTTATTTATGCATAGACAAAAAATATAATATAATTATCCAAAATGGATTATAACCTATCAATGGAGTTTAGCCACACTAATGTTTCACCATTAGGGTGAATTAACCAAAGTCAATGATCAATCTATTATAGGAAACCTAACCCATGATTTGTGCATCTCTTTCCATTGGGTTTGACTTGGTTGGTGTGTCAACATAACCTAATAGAATTTGTATTTAATCTATTTTTGTAGTAACTAATTACAACATATATTATATAAGAATAATTGCGTAAAAAAATTGGTTAGAGTGATTAGTTTTTAATTTTTTATATTTATGGATAGTTTTATGAAAGAGCATCCCAATAATGAGACAAGTACAATGAAGTTTTTTATCACACAAAATAGATATTATATAGTTGTTATGTGTTCATCTCACCACATATGTTGATGCTTAATATAACTCAATAATTATTTTATACGTCCTAATGTTAAGATTTGTTTCCATTGCATAAAATGTCACCATAAAATCAATTTAAAAAGTTTTACTATCTCAATAAATTAAAAAATCACGGTTAGTATAATTATTAATTGTATAGTGCACAAATCTAGCAACTTAATTACTATAATTTATAGTTGGATGATAAAATAAAGAGAGTGCATATTTTACCAAAATTTTCCATTCAAAGAATTCCTTCAAACTTTTAAAACAATTAAATCCCAAAGAGTTATATATGGCTTAATGGTAAAAATAATCCTTAACTCACTATTCTTTAACTGATTATTTAATATATTTTTTAATAAATCACTCTTTAAAATAATTAGAAAACTTTTGTAACCAAGTTAATCTATATGCGTTTACATTTTTCTTTACTTTTTTGTCAAAATTCATTTTCTTCCACTAATATAAAATTATGATTTTATAAATATATTTACGAGGAGAGACTCTCATAAGAAATTAAATCTCACAATTTTAAAATTATGAAAGATTTTTTTCCATTAATTATAATTTAAACTGAAATAAAAAAATTCGTATTGATGTGACCTTCACGATAAAGGATCTCAACAAAACAAAAGCATAGTGTGAATGAGGAAAGTGTCCTAAAGAGTAGAGACATTGTGTTTAGAGAGTGTTATTATGTCAACTATAGAAACAACAAGTTTTCACTTTTTATATCATTTAGATCATGTTAGTTCTCCAATGAACATGAAAAATCCAAAATAAGTGAACCCTTTATTTTTATGAAGTTGATAATAGTGATGTAACAACTTACTTTTTTTCTTAATATCTACTTTTGGGTGTGTTCTTATTACCATATTTTCCTCCATGCTAGTTGTTTCTACCTATTACAACATTGTAGTGGTGATGGAATATTATAATGCCCCAAATGGCTCCACATCTTGATTCAGCCATCACATTGCATGAAGAAGCATTGCATTAAAAAAATGATGTGTGTGTCTCTGCAAAATTAAAATCTTGGAAGCATGTTAGTGGGAACAAAAATGTTGTTTGAAAGAGAATTAATCTATTATAGTTTATTTAGAGCATGCGAGATTTGCGGATTTTAATCAAGTAATCATGCACGCGCTCATGATGTATACCACAAGACAGCTTCATTAATATATTATCAACTCATAGTTTGGATTTCATATTTCATCAAGAACAAAATTTTTATAGTTAAGGATAAGAAACAAGAATGATTCAATGCTTATGAATCTAAAAGTCTCACAACACTTATAAATGAAGATTAGGGTAGTTTCCAAAAGTTATACACATATTATATATTTATATTCTCCAATTAAAATATGGAGATAATGAGAAGAAATGGGTGCATTATATAAGTATTATGGAATGTATTTGTTGCCTTGTTTCTTGGGTTTGCACGTTTCTTAACACCTGGACCATTCTCTTTAATCATATAAAACTTTATGAATAACATAGAACATTAATTTATGTGGATTGAAAGAGGATACTTGATGCACCAAGTTATGAAGATATGCATTTTTTGTAAAGTACTTATCTGTTATAGGAAACATATATAATGATTGGGATCATCTTGCAGTTATTCCACTCTAATAGATGATCTTAACTTAACCTTTTTTTTTTTTTTGACTTTTTATTGTACAAAGAAAATTCCTCCCTTGTTCATCAATTAAGGGTACCCCCACAAAAAAACTAAGACAAAAACTTAATTATTTTTTTACGGAAATTAAGTTTGATATTTAATTAGTGTAACTCTCTTAATAATAATTAATGTCTATTACATTCAATTAAAATTACAGCAAAGAACATTTAATTCATTAATTAAGGTTTCTAATTTATCTAAAAGCTGTTTTAGAAAAGGAATAAAAAAGTGTTGTTGGCCTAAACCCTGAAACGCATTTACTCTTCTCATCCAATTTCATTCACATTCACTCTTCAACATTGAATTCGTTAACCCTCTGCCTCACGTGCTGCTCACGTGACCATTCTCATCAAACACTCACCAAAACACAACAGCGACAATTAACACTTGCATTTTCATGCACAGCGCAAACACACACACGCACACTCTTTCAATCGCTCTTAACACTAAACGGAACAAACGCAATGGCTTCTGCGCCACCGTTAACGCTAAACGTCGTCGGATCAGGCACGGACAACACGTTCCCAACCGTCGCTTCGAGTTCCCTAACGCCGCCGTCACCGCGCCGTTCGTCTCCGTTAAGTAGCCTCAGTCCCAGCATTCTCATTATCGTCACGGTCCTCGCCGTCACCGTTATTGTTTCTCTCGCGCTGTGCTTCCTCCTCCGCCACCTCAACCGACGCTGCCTCCGCCGCTTCTCCTCCTCCTCCGCCGCGCCCTCCGCATCCGCCTCCGCCACTCCGATATTCTCCTCCAGCCGCCGCATTTCGCCGGAGATTGCGCACTCCTCGTCGGCCGCCGCTACCTCAGTCATCGACACGCTGCCGCTATTCACGTTCTCCTCCGTCACGCGCCGCTCCGCCACCGCCGCGGCCGACTGCGCGGTCTGCCTCTCCAAGTTCCACCACCACGACCTCCTCCGCCTCCTACCTCTCTGCTGCCACGCCTTCCACGCCGAGTGCATCGACACCTGGCTCCAGTCCAACCTCTCGTGTCCGCTCTGCCGCTCTCCCATCGCCGCCGCGGAATCCGACCTGGCCAAAATCCTCCGCCCGCCGTCCTCAGCCGCCGGCAGCAGCGACAGCTTCCGCCTCGAGTTAGGCAATATCAGCCGCCGTGGCGCCGAAGGCGCCGCCGCCCCCGCCGCTCGCATCGATTCCCGCTCCCGGTCCTATTCCATTGGTTCGTTCGACTATTTGGTGGACGACGAGTCGGAGGTCGCGTTCAGCCACGCCCGCCGGAGGAGCGAGGACGATGCAAAGGAGTTTCCGGCGGCGGAGGCTCAGAATCCAGCGAATCATAACGAGGCGAGTCTTGCCGGCGAGGTTGCCGGCGTTCGGAGCTGGCTTAAGGACTACATGGACAGGTTTTCCGCTTCTATCTCGTCGCGAACGGCGTCGTTTCGAAGCTCTGGAAGGTTCTTCAGCGGTGGCGGGAGCAGTCGGCGAAGCGACGTCGTTCCGGTGGTGGCTGCGGAGTACGACTTGGAAGGAAACCGAATTGGTGAAGAAATCAGCGAAATGTTTCGCTGGCTTTCAGGGGTATGATTCGTAAATAAGATGAACAGTTAGGAGATACTTTATTTTTAATTTTGATTAATTTTTTTCTTAAACTGATTCCAAATATTCCTTGCTCATTTCCCTTCCATTTCAATATTCCCCTCTTTGATTTGTTTTGGGCATTGCAATAAAGTTAATGTAACTATATACATACACATGATTTGGACATAAAAATTTTATCATTCACTTGTTTTAGAAACATATATTCACTATGATGATCATATCAACTATGAGATGAAAAGTTGCAAATGATTTTTATCATGCATCAATGTATCTATACTATACATGATGTGATCATATCATTTTCAGATAAAAAGATGTTTTATGAAGTGCAACAACTATTCATGAAAGTGGTTAATCTGTATATTTTCCATTCAGAACATGATTTTCTTCTGGGTAGTGATTAATAATATAATTAAGAGTAATAAATTATAATGAGTTTCTTCTTTAAATATCAGTTTAATGTCTTTCTAATTTTTCAAAAAGCATTTAAACCGATGAAAAAGTCAAATATGCATGCACTGTTTTAGAAGTTTAATTTAATTAAAAGCCAATTAATATTTTAGGAGGAATTAATTTTTTAGGCAATTTGATTTTCATTAGCTAGCGAAAAAAAAGGAAAATGTAATAAATTATTACAGTTTTCTGTATTTTTTTTTTTAGTTTGAATCATAGGTAAACGGCTAAAATAATAATTTCTCACTCATACATGTAAAGAAGGCCTATGTCAATACTTGTATTCGAAGATATATTATATTTCTCTCATCCTTAGAAAAAGAATAGTTACACTAAAGAAAGCGAAAAGAGTATATATAAATAAATAAATTTTCTAATACAAAATCTATCAATCAAGACGGATTTATTTAATTTTCATAGAAAAATTTTCCACCGGAGCTTTGAGAAAAAAATATAAAAAGTAAATAATTATTTACATATATGGGCTTCTTTTATTTTTACTATATTTTTATATATCAATTAGTGTCCTAATTAAAAAATAATAATAGATTCTTTTCATTACAATGCATAAGAATTAATTCACCTGTAATATTTTAATGTATTCTTGTATAGTTTTTAATGGTTTTTTTTTTTTTTTAC
>Ga0209489_100562_pt1 | contig 71236 bp, 33 predicted proteins | sample SiratrowhiteBW_FD_187527 | JGI IMG/M metagenome (GOLD analysis project Ga0209489, IMG submission 187527) | Root nodule microbial communities of legume samples collected from California, USA - Siratro white BW (SPAdes) (version 2) | ecosystem: Host-associated > Plants > Roots > Nodule | place... | reverse complement strand
CACCCGATAAAGATGTTAATCTCAAAATCTAGGGATCTAGAAAAAGTTATCAGAATAAAACCAAATTTTAGTATAATCTTAATTAAGTTGAGAGAAGTACTTTTCTCAACTGTCCCTACTAAGATTTATGACAATAACCTAAGAAAAAATAGAGAATATGAACTTACTCTGTTTGGGATTCTGATCGGTTAGAAATGATCCCTAACTCCCCAGCTACTGCAGGGTATGATCAGAATCTAAAATAGATGAGATATGAGGAGGAAAATTAGAGAAAATGGAGAGCTTGAGAGAACGAGAGAGAGAAAAGAAAAGGAACTGGAGGTGCAGGCACACGACTTTTACTTTTATAAGGTTTCTGTGCCTTACATAAAATATGGATATATTGTAAGTGAAATTAGATATTTGTAAGTTATTCAATATTAGCAGATGACACAATAAGTCCAACAAATTTTTCTACAATAAAGATCTCCCACATTTCCTCTCTACTGAAATCCCCATGACAAAGTTATCTTTCCCACCCCACCTCGTCCCCAATCTCCACGGTGAAGTTGTCATGCCTCTCTCACCCAAGCCCACGAATAGAGAATATGAGTTTAGGCCCATGTGTAATTGGGCTTTTGAATTTAGACCCATATGTGCACTTGACTCTAGAAGGGAGTTGAATAAAGTTTAAACTCAAATCGCAGATTACAAAATAAAAGGAGGTTAGTGTTTAATAGAGTATAAAGTAGAAATAAGTAGATACAAACCCTACAACCAAGGTTGCCTCCAGTGTCCTTAAGCAAACAGCTTGAGAGCTTTCACTAAATGAGTTTTAACTCCTCTCCAGGAATAAGTATTCTACACTTCTCCAGGTATAAGTATTCTATACCTCTGTAGGAATGAGTATTTTGTACCTCTTTAGATACATCAGTCTTAATCTCTCCTTGAGATTAAGAACTCTAAACAATGAGAAAAACACTCTTAATAGAGAGAATAAATTAAGCTCACAAGGTATACTTCACATGGTAAGAGATTTACAATGGTTTGCACTAAACCCTTCACTAGTAGAAAAAACACATTTTGCATCAGTTCTAGAGGACATTCTACATTGGTTGGAGAATCGATGTAGTATGTTGGAATACTACATCAATTGATGAATCACCCAAGTAAAATATCTATCCAAAGTGTCCCCTGTATGCGTTAGAGAGGAGATACTACATCGGTTGTGGCTTCCAACCGATGTAGTATCTTATTCAATTTTTTTAAACATGTAGGACCTATTACATCAATTCACTATACAACCGGTAGGTAGATACTACATCGATTCTCCTAGCAATTAATGTAGTATCTCCTGCGCTGGAGAAGTTTTGTGGCACATATTACATCGGTTGGGCCCTTAACTGATGTAGTATGTGTTTTTTTCACATCAGTTAAGGTCATAACCAATGTAATATGTGTTGTTTTTTTGTGTAAAATATCAACTTTATTTAGTGTTATTTTCCTTACACCTGTAAAAGTTTTCCCATAACCAGATTTCCAACCAAAATTCAATATTTATTCACATTCAACAATAACTACCAAACATAGTATTTTAACCAAAACTATAACCTATGTAAATATAATAAAGTTAACATCAATATTATTTATAATGTCAAAACTAAAAATCTATATATGTACATCTAACCCTATGTATCTATAACCTATGTATCAATTATTATTTCTAACATCAATAATATTTACAATGTCAAAACTAAATCTAATATATGTGTATATAACAATATAAATATGACTTATTATTTCTAATTTTAATAAAGTATTTTGACCATTCCATACGAATTTCTTCTACTATTTGACAATCCAATGACTCAGTATCTGAAAAAAGCTGAAATAGGAAAATAGTGTTATTACTCATTGTCATATGAAACTTTAAGATCATTGTATATAATTTGAACATTTTAATACTTGGTTAAGAGTTAGTGATATAGACATGGACTATGGTCTTCATCCAATGCATCACATAGTATCCATATTCCCAATTTCTTGGTGTTTGTTGCACTACAATTTCATCAAAGTTAAATTATTAAACAAGTAAAAAATAAATTTAATAGGTTTAATGAAGAACTAAATACCTTACGAAATATCCAATGTAGGTTATGTGATTTGGATGTAGATCGCCCGCCAAGTACATTACAAACATTAATTATACTAAAAACAAAGATGATTATTAACTTACATTATATTATACAAACAACAATAATATATAATTTGTTAAGTAAATTATACTCTTGTAATAGTGTCTTCATATTTGAACTTGGCTTACAATGCAATGAACAGAATCAGACCACACAGTGTTGTTCGCGGGACATACGAACATCAATTGCCATGGAACCTAAAATAGCCAATTCATTACTTATGTTCTCTGAATTACTTAAGATGTAAATATAAAGATGTATCACTTACACATGAATGACAGAAGCCAAGTAAATCCTCTTTCTAGATTATTAAATCTATCTTTATATATAGGTCTCACACTCAATTTTTCTATTTCCAAACTTATGTATGCTTTATATCTTAAAAAATATATAAAAATCAGAATTTTCTGTACTGTAAATTAGTTTATTTATGTACCTACATTATTAATATCAATATTATTAAAAAAGCGTAGAGTTCATATGAAACTAACATAATTTTTAGTGAGTGATTTTGTTTGTTAAACTTGAGACTCAGCTAAAATCAACAAAAATAATTAAAATAATATTAATAATAGTAATATAATTATTATTCATTTACTCCATTATTCATAAACTAATTGTATATATTTTTAAAAAGCTAAATTATTTCATCCTTCAAATATTAAATAAGTCTATTTTTAAAATTTTATTCTAAAAGTTATAAAAAATTTGAAATTACAAATTTTAATAAAAAAATCAAAAATTAATAACTCAATTAAGTTAAATTTAACGGAGTCTAAAAAAATATGAGAATTTGGTCCAACTCAACACCAGTTTTCCTTTTGGGAATGGCGCAATGAATTTTTCTCAACCTTGTGGACTACAGTCCTACTTTTTAGGGCTGGTATCAACTCTGATGTTAGTATGTAATGTGTTCATATGCAAATATAGTGCAAAAATAAATGTGTTTCCACTATTGAATTATAAGAAAGGAATATATTGTTATTATTATTATTAAGGTTTAAATTTATAAAAATAAAATTGATAATGTTCATTATTGTTATTATCATCAATTTTTATTATTAGTTTAAAAGAAAATTGTACAGTAAACAAAATGATATTTAATGTTAAAATCATTAAATCAATACTTAATTGTCGAAACTATATATAAATCTCGTTAAATAAATTAATATTAATAAATTTAACATCATTACAAACTATATACAGAAGTTAAAATCTTAATCAATTTATACATATAAAGCATAAAATAACATGGATATCAAAGACGGATATTAGTAAATGAAATTATTGAGTTCCCTTTATTGAAAACAAAATATGTATGGGGAGAATCACCAATGTTTTATAAGTGAGAAGGTGAATCACTCCAAAATAGGAGCAGGGAAGGGCTTCAATGTGTTCCCAATGTCAATCACAAATCGATATTTAACGTCGGCTTTCAATAGACGTTTCATTGCAGTGTTCACATAATCCATTGGAATCACCTCAATTTCTGCTCTAACATTGTGTTCTGCGGCAAAATCAATCATTTCTTGTGTTTCCTTCATTCCTCCAATGTAACTACCTGCTATGCTTTTTCTCCCTGCCAATAATATTGAATAATACTCCTAAGCCTTACAATTCAAAAGTCTTGTATTTAAAAACCTTGTATATATAAAATGTTGTGAGTAGATGTACGAGTAAAATAAATTTGCATTCTTACCCAAAATTAAAGAGGGGAGTAGCAACTCCAGAGGCTTCTCTGGTGCCCCAACTATCACCAGTTTCCCATGACACTTCAATAGATCAATCAAGGGCATCAGAGGATGAACTGCAGAAACAGTGTCAATTATTCCATCCAAGGTGCCCATTGCAGCCTACATACATAGTCACAGAAAAAAAATTAAACCATAATGCTTTCTAACTCAAGACCTTTCACTCTTTATTTTGTTCCAAGAAATCAAAGTTAAGTAATAACAAAAGTGTATATAAATTTTTCTTAGCCTCAAATTCTAAACAATATTCAATCCTAAACAATAAGTTAGAAAAACAACATCAATCACGATACCATAATTTGAACTTAATTCAATTGCACTTGTAAAGTAAGAACTATTTTCACTTGTAGATTATTTTTGAGGTCATTTGGGAAAGCATGATGTTAAATAAAAAACAAAATAGTCACCTTCATTTGATCTTGGTCTGTACTGACCACAAAGAAATCTGCTCCAAGATGTTGAGGGGCTTCTTCTTTCTTATTGGGAGAGGTACTAATGACAGTGACCTTTAAGCCAAGGGCTTTTGCAAACTTGACAGCCAAAATGGCCCACTCCACCAAGGCCAACCACTCCCAGGTGCATACCAGGTTTGTCAAGGCCAAAATATCTCAAAGGCCCATACACTGTGATCCCTGCACAAAGGAGAGGAGCAACAGCATCAAGAGGTAGCCCATTTGGAATGCTCACAACAAAGTGCTCATCTACAACCATGAAGTCAGAGAATATGCTGCCATCCACATACTTGGCACCATATGTGGGAATCTTCTTTTGGCAGTAATTCTCAAGATTGTTGACAGTTTTTACATGAGTAACAGCACCCAACCAAGCATCCCACAGCCACCTTGTCTCCAACCTTAAACTTTTCTACTTTGCTTCCCACTTCTGTCACTTCTCCAACAATCTCACGCCTGGAATATTCCATCATCATTAACATCAACTCAATTTAGTACTAAAATGAAAGCTTTTATCATCAAAATTTGATCATACATCTTTCTTACTTATAAATTATTAGTAAAAGCAACAAGGTAAAAGACACAAACATTGTTAGAAAAAAAGTAGAAATCATACCCAGGAACAAGTGAAGGTCCGAGTGACATATTCCACAATACAACACCTTGAGTGTCACATCCTTTTCACCTGTTTTTCTGTTATTCCAAAAAATCATTTTAGACGCCCTAATTTTGTTTAATTTGATTATCGATTAAAATTTATCATCAAAATTTATGGTAGAAATCTATATCGATTAAAAAAAATGTTTGGTCTTTTAATAATTTCTAAAGCGATCATAAATCTTATTTTACAAACCCGTTTTATAAAAGACTTAAATGTAAATTTTTATCATCAAAATTTGTATTGAAAATCCTATCACAATTAGAAAAAAAGTTCTATCTTTCAATAGTTTATAAACGATAATAAATTTATCTTACAAATCAGTTTTATAAGGTTAAGTTAGGCTTAAAATTTATTTCTGATATAGTATTAGAGTTTATTTTAATAAGATTGCTAGACCTGTCGAATTTTCCAAATCGTTATCATACCACTTTTATATATATATATATATTCTCATACAGAAGTTAAAAAATCTCCATATTAAAAAGATATATTAAAAAGCTCTTATCCATCAAAGAAATTTTTTTAATAATTTATAAATAAAAATACAAACTTTATTTCACAAACTGATTTTATAAAATAAAGATTGAAATAAACATATTAGATATTTGATATACATTTCTCATCTATGATTAGATATTTAGTTAATCTTTATGAAAATGTAACTTAAATATTTTTAAGAAATCTCAAACTCTGTATCTCCTTTGCATAAAACATATCCATTTTTTTTGGTTTATATCATGCGTCTTTCTTAACTACTTATAAATCATTTGTAAATACAACAAGGTAAAACACACGAACATTGTTAAAAAAAAAAAGTAGAAATCATACCCGGGAACAAGTGGATAAATGGAATCACTCCATTCATTCTTCAATTTGTGAAGGTCCGAATGACATATTCCACGGTACAAAACCTTGAATGTCACATCTTTTTCACCTGTTTTTCTGTTATTCCAAAAAAAACCATTTTACTAATAATAAACCTTTCTGTGACATAAAACTATTAATATATCTCGTAAATATGATACTATAGTTTGATATATTGATAGTATATTTCCATTGTTTACAGAGATAAAAATGTCTGTTAGTATTGCCTTTTTTACTATATAAAGTTATAATGTTTTATACTAAAAAATAATTTTATTTTTATTAAAAAAATGTTATACCAAAGGGCTATACCAATTGTTTCTAGCGTGTAATAAACAATAGTTTTTAATAGTGTGTAATAAATATTAAGATTTTTTATTTACTATCCTTTTTTAGAATTCTTCGTATGATCTAATTCTTTTACATCATCCAAATCTCTTTAGTTCTAAAAGCAACACACATTATGATGCAAAAAATTCTATAATGATAAAAAGAAATAAAAGGTGTTAAGCAAATGTCATAAAATACACAGTAACTTGTTCAAAATAATATGTATAAAAGCTAAAATGGAATACTTTCTATATTTAACTATCAAAATAAATAAATAGTTAAGCTTCAAAATATTTTTTTTCCTTAATTGAGAGAGAATGAATGACCTTCTGGAGAAACAAAAATGGGCAGAGAAGACCAGATGTATCCCTAGCTGCCCATCCATAGACCTTCCTTGGATGCTCATCTTCAGGTTGCACTGCCATTTCAATCAGATCTGCAACTCAAAAACAATCTAACTCCAACAAAAGTTAAAAATAGTAATGGAATATATGTGTCTTAAGAAAGCTAAGTGATGCTATTTATAAGTTGGAGAGTGGGGCCTTCTGCTGTCTGCTGCATTGACGTATCTGATGACCTCCTCCATTTTGCAAGCATAAGAAAAACCAATCAGAATGCTATTACAAATATTATGCTTATGTATGCATGTTAAAAAAATAAATTAATTAATTCTATAAGGTCACCATATGAAATATAATTATCAATTACAAAGTTATTTTTTAAAATTTGATAATAATTAACTTAATGAATGTTGGTCAAAAAATAAAAATAAAAAGAATATGCGGTGAAGTTTTTCACAATCACACTACAAGAAAAATGTTGTTTAGAAATCAATTTTTAGCTACCAAATGAAATTGTTACTAATTGTGACCAAAATAGTCATCAAATTAGATTTTGGTTGATAAATAACTATAAATTAAATTTTGATTGATAAATAACTATAAAATAGAAGTAATGATTGAATTTAGTAACTAATTCAGTCAAATAATTGGTATCTAACATTAGTTACCAAGGTTCTAGTGACCTATACCATTAGATTCTAAATTAGTCTCTAACTTAATTAGATACCAATTTAGAATCTAATGACATAGGTCACTAAAACATTGGTATCTAATAATGTTAGATACTAATTATTTGACTTAATTGGTCACTAAATTCAATCATTACTTTTATTTTATAGTTATTTAGCAACCAAAATTTAATTTAGTACCTATTTTGATCACAAGTTTCATTTAGTAACTAAATATTTATCTTTAAATAACTTTTTTTCTTATAGTGTCACAAACAAAAATGTAAAAATAAAAAAATAAATAACTGTAAAAGACAAATTTACATAAAAAGATTAAAAAAATTTATTGGATATTTTATAAATTAAGATAGATCTCTCTCATTGTTATAATTTATGTAAAATTCATATCATATATTTTAAGAACCTACAAGTAATTTATTATTTCAACCTACACTTACACTGTAATACTATTATTAATTAATTAATTAATTAATTAATTCTAGATCTATCAGTGATTTGCGACGATAGTATGTTGACCAATGTTAGAGCCGCCAGCTAAATAATATGGATGGAATCAATGAATGCTTGCAGGTAACCGATTGGATTACTTTTTTAAAAATATATTTAGTTACTTTTCCAAATTCTGTTTTGATTGTATTTATGTTTTAAGCAGGTATGTAAAAGTTGGTTTGCATAAACATATTTAGTGTGATATTTTATTTATAGCTTTTGTTTTTTCTTCTGTGGGTGATGTTATTAGGATATAAGATTTCTAAAAATTGTATTTAATTTTTAATAGCATATTTTATTTTGAGAGTTTAAATAAACTCATAATTTAATATTTAGCAAAATTTATTTCAAAAATATTATAATTAATTAATTAATTTTTAATTATTAAAAGTAAAAGTACTGAACTAAAAAAATGTAATAACAAACTCTTACTTTCACCCCTAACCATACCTTTTTCTTTTTCGGTTTTCGTATTCTATATTTTTTTTATCATTTTCTTATTAAAAGCTCTCTCAACATTTTTTTTTCATGTCTCTTCTAACTTATTAGAAAGTAATTTTAAATCTAATTTATTTTTATAAAATAGTCTTTTAAGGCAGAGACTGCTTCACTTATATACGGTCAATTTGTATATCTCTAAACTAATGTGAGATTTTTGAGTCAATTCCCTTGCATGAATTATATATATATATATATATATATATATATATATTAAGTGAAATTAAATATTCATAGGTAATTCAATACTGAACCACCGATAATAATCCAACAAATTTATCTATAACAAAGATTTCCCACATCTCTTCCTCTTTGAAATTCCCATGACAAAGTTGTCATGCCTATTTCATCCCACTCTTGAAATTCCCGCGGTGAAACTGTTATGCCTCTCTCACTCCACCCTCCTAAAATCACACACACCCAACTCTGCTAATAGACAACCACCGTGTTCATATGAATAAGTGTTTTTAAAGATAAGTTAGGACTTCCTTCTCAATTATGTTGGATTAATTCAATCCTCTCTTTTATAGTGAAAAACCAGATTAGTGTGCTACATCATTCTTACTTTTTGCATTAGAATATTTAATAGATAAAAATAATTTAAAAAATGACAGAACAGTGGATCAATCAAATGTTTATGAAGTTATGAGTATCTTAATTACCACTAGACTATTACAATTTTATATATATATATATATATATATATATATATATATATATATATATATAATTATTTTAATTTTGTATTTGATGTTTGTTTATTATTTTAACCTTTGGTAGATATTACTTTTGGTTGATTTTAGCTATATTGGATTTTACATTTTTATGACTTCAAAATGAACATATGATTTATTGAAGTCTTATTCTATTTCTATGATTGTTGGAAATTGAGACAAATTTACTATATCTTTATATAAAAACTCATACTAATTTTATTTTCTTTTCTATTAGCTTGAGCTTTTTTAATTGAACTTATGAATTTAGGCTCATATTGCAGATTACAAAATAAAACAAGGTTAGCTTTTAATAGAATATGGAGTAGGCACAAAATTTTTGTTGAGAAAATCAAGGGAGGTGACAAATAAGAATGAGAACTGAGTCAGACCTACATAAGGGAATGAAATTATCTTCAACCAAAAACCTTAAGGCATTAGGTTTGTGGGTCTTCTTTCTTATATGTTGCTCAACTTTCTTATTCCTACTTAATGTGAGACTTAGACTCAAATTGGATACCTAACAAATTTATACCGGTTTATCCTACAACCAGGACTACGTCTAGTTCCCTTAAACATACTGCTTGGGAGCTTTCCCTAAATGAGTTTCAACTTCTCTCCAAGAACGGGTATTTTACACCCCTCCAGATACAAGTATTTTATACCTTTCAACAATGAGAAAAAACTATCAACAGAGAGAACAAATTAATCTCACAAGGTGTACTTCACAAGGTGAAGGATTTACAATAGTTTACACTAAACCCTTTTTCTAATCGTTCTCAAATAGTAAATATGAACAATGAAACTTGTTGTCAATATTTCTCATGTGGTGCATATATTCGTATGTATCTCATTTATGTATTCATTTTTTTCTCTTCATCTTCAATGGTCTTTAAATAGCCTTTGAAATGATAACCTTTGAAGCTTGTATTTGCTTTGAATGGTAACTTCTGCACTAATGAATATTTTTTCTGTTCTTGATTGTTCAAACATTTGAAAACATTCCTTTATTGTCTCAAACTTAAACATTAAGACTTGATGTATTAATTTCTTTCTCCATGAGTCTTGTTCTTCTCTTTGTCTTTTTTTTTATATCAAACGCAATATAAGACAACTTCAGTTTTGATATATTCTTTTATTTTTATCACATATTTGGACCTTTTGAATTATTTCTTTCTTTGTAGCAATTTGAATGTTAAAGCTTTATCACATCTAAAATTGATCTTTTTATAAATCGTGCAATTCACCATCTTCATTGCATTGGAAGCTTTATGTGGAAATTTCTTATGTGATTTATTTTTTGCGTCTTGATCATGTCTCTTCTATCATTCGGATTCTTTCTATAACAGATTCTTTGACTTTTAAAGCTTTGATTATCTTTCTGATAGTCTTCTACACAATTTTTGCAATTTATCGTCTGTTAGTTGCTTGATAAGGAAACATATGTTATATTCTTTCCTTCTTAAACATTTTTCTGCTCATGTTGCACTCTGAACATCTTTCATAATTGCATATCTCTCATTATTGTACTTGATTCTTCTTTAATCATATGTCCACAAATCTCATTCCACGCAACTTCTTCAAATACAATGGATGCTTGAATAAGAAATTATTTTGTTTTTTCTTTCTCACAGTTGGTATCAAATATCAACCTCTAAAGCATTGGGCGTTTGACTATGTTTAGAGGAAAAGATCCAACATAAGAAACATGACAACCATGGAATCATGACTAATTGTCGAAGGAGCCTCTATCTCTAAACATCCTACTTTTCTCGAAAAAGACTTCCCATACCGGAAAGATCGAATGGAAATGCACATAAAGTCCACACACTATTAATTGAGGAAAATCATCACTAGAGATGATCACCAAGGGAGATCACCAAAGGTGATGTAAAGATTTCATCCTCATAGGAGGATTAGGATGTGGAAGAATACAATCAGATGCATTTGAACACTAGGTAAGATATACCCTCATCTGGGCACTTTCTAAAATTGATTATAAGAAAGATTGCGTACTAAAAACTATAAAAGAAATATGGGATTTGGTTGTCAACTACGAAGGAAATGGGATGTACAATTTGCAAAGTTATCACTCTTAACTATTGTTTGGTGTAAAAGGTTATTCTACTGAGGAAGATAAGTACTACTACCTATTAATGAGATTGCGTGATGAAAAGAAGAAAATTAATGTTGTATGTCATTCATTTAATGTTGCTCAATGACCAGAAAAAAGGGAATTGTAGGACTATTCAAGCTTATATAAATACTTGCTTTCAAGAGAAGAAAAGACAAGAAAAAGCATAATTTGCAAGAGTTGAAGCTCTGCTCAAATTTTCTCTACCTCAAAATTTGTAAGAACAAAGTTTGTGTTCGTTCTTATAAACTAATAGAGAGAGCTTAAACCTTGTATACTTGAAAGATGTTACCCTCTTTAGTGAATGAAAACAGTGATTTGTTTATCACTATAACCTTGTAATTGCTATGAAAGAAATTTTAGTGGTTAATCAGGAGTGAGTTAAGTAAAGAATACTTAGTGATTAGCCATGAGTAGTTTAAGTGAGGAATACATGATCGGAGTTAGTCAAGAGTGACTACGGTAAAAAAAAAAATCATTACAAAAAAATTAAAATTATCGACGAGACAAATCCATCGAAAACACCCAAAATCTGTCATATTTACGAACGAATTTTTGATGGAAACAAAATCCATCGATAAATTGATTATATGTAAATTTACTGACGAATTTTTTGACTTCGTCGGTAAATCTGTCTATAAATCGACAAATATTAATTTTATTATAAAAATTAATATCCATAATTAACGATGGATGATATCTTTCGGTAAAAATCGTCGGTAATAATATTTTATCGTCGGATGAAATTCTGTCGATAAGATTTCGTCAGTAATTTAGCTTTCTTTTAGTGAATACTCAGTTTTATCCATAAGTGACTTGATCAAATAAAACTCATTTGTATTGCGTAGTTGTAGTCTTCTTAGTAAAACTTAAGTGGTTGGTCAATAATTGAATATAGTTTGTTGCGACATACAAATTAATATAAAAATATTGTGTAAACACACTCTCCTTCATCTCTATGTTTATTACATAACTAAGTTAAAAAGTATAATTGTTAAAATAAAATTTACAAAAATAAAAGCCTTTAATTTCTTTAAAGACTGAATAAATTTTCTGATTGTGAAACATCATATGATATTTAGAAAAATACAAAAATTTATTTTAAAACACAATTCAACCTTATTGAGTTTTTCTTATTTTTCACATGGTTGAAGTTAGAATTTTAAAACATGAATGTTTAATATGAAATTGAGGATTTTGAAATATTAAAATAGAATAGACAAATGGGTATAAGAGCAAAAGTTTAAGTAATTTCAAACATATATCCTAGTTTAATTAAATGACTTAAATAAGTTTTAAGTTTCTTATAATTTTAGTTATTTTTATTAAGTCTCTACTAAAAAATGTATTTTATTGAATGTCCAAAATTTATATATTTTTCAATTGAGTTTTGCTGTATCATTTTGTTATTAACTTGACTAACATCATCATTATCTTGTATTGTGATTACTCTCAATATCAAAATTAAACAATTAGCATAATTAAGTTTGAAGTCCCTAATAGTTTTTTGAGTATTTTCAATTAAATCATATTAAAACTTTTTATATTGAGAGTTCAAAATCCTTGTTTTTTAATTAAGTTTCTACTATCACTTAGGATGATAGTGGTTGTTTGACTCTACGATCATAAACACAATACCACAAACTTGGACAAACATTTTTTTCATATCTAAACATAGTTACTTTGATTTTTGTTTTAATATTTAATTTAAAAAATGAAACAATATATTTTTTTATAATAATATTTAAGGTTATATTATTTTTATTATTGTCTTATCATCTTTTCTTGAAAGTGTAAAATTATAAAGATCATGTCCTAAAAAAATCAAACAACATTCATTTAATTAAAAAAATATAAAAATTTTAAATAATCAATAAAAGAAAAATTTATAATAAAAACTCAAATTAAAAACATTTAAAAATATAAAAGATTTAAAATTTAATTATGAGATTTTTTTTATTTTATATACAAAGACACATAAGTAATGATGATACAAGATAATAGCCACGTTTTCCTACTTAATTATGAAATCAATCGTGAAACTCAATTAAAAATGTATAAAACTTTTAAATATTTATATAATTTTATAAAAGACTTAAAATTTAATTAAAACTATTTAATTTATTTTTATTTAAAAAAGATATCACAAGAAATTTTTCATTTTAATGACATGGCAACCATTCACATATAATAACTAGAATAGAGAAAAGCGTTTTTTCTTTTTTCAATTCTTTTATTTGGCATTACTAGAAAATGTATAAAGTATACCAGGGGTGGCTCAAGGCCCAAATAGGTAAAGCAACCGCTTTAAGTCTCAAAAGCCTAACAAAAACTTAATATGCTTTAGGCCTCAAGGCCACAAAGGTCTCAAAAAAATTTAATATGTTTTAGGTCTCAAGGACTCAAAGAAATTTAATACTCATATATTATTATAAAATAAAAAATATTTAATTTTAAAACTATACTAACAAAATTTTAATTAAATATTTAAGTATTTTAACTGACTTTAAGTTTACATTGCTGTTCTAAATATTATTCAATAACTTTAAATTTATATTAGTACTATAAATACTATTTAATGAATAATATTATTATTGAAACTTTCTTATAATAAATTAATAATATTTTAAACAAATTGAACAGTCAAGCAATCTTTCTCAAAACTTTCTAATTTATCTCTTTCCTATATTCAAAGGGATTAATATCATCTCTTTATATGTTAGATCATTGTCGGACTATTTCAACTTGTTGCATTTATGCGCGTGTATTTACTTGGAGACTTTAAGCAGTAGATTGATTAAGGAAGAGTTTGTGTTCACTTTTGGCTCATTTTGAGTGCATCAATATTAGGTAAAATAATATGATATTGATCAATTAATCCCAAATTTTTTTTTCATTATTGTTTAATTAATCTTAAAATAATTTGTACAAATTCAAGGAAGAAAATTTAGAAGTTACAAATTATATTTAAAGATATACCAAATGACAGGATTGGAAGATAATATCATAATAGGAGACTTACTACTCTATGATCAAGTTTATAGTCTTGACAATCATGTTTTATCTTTTTAACTTAGACTTATTTTATATACTTATAAGTTATATTCAGTGTGATATATATATATATATATTATAATTTTTAATTTTATATAAAAATATACAAATATGACAACTAGAAAATTTGAATCAGATTATTCAAAATTAAAAAAAAAGAGTTAAACTTTTTGTTGAATCACAAAAAGGGGCTATGAATAAATTTATAAAAATAAACAAAAAAATAAATTAGAAAATACAGGTGAGTCTTGTTTGAATGAAAAGTATTTAAAACATGATAATTTATTAGATCTTGATGACTTAGATTTATTTTCAGAATTAAATATCTTAAAGGAGATTAGAGGATTGAAAAATATAAACCAATTGACATTCTTAATTATATAAAAAGAATAAATTATTTTCCAAATGTATATATAGAATAATGTTAACAATTTCAGTATCAGTTGCTTTAGCTGAAAGAGTTTTTCAAAACTTAAACTAATAAAATCTTATTTAAGATGAGCAATATCTCAACAAAGATTAATTAGATTAACTTTATTGTATATTGAAAAATATCTTTTAAATGAAATTATTATGATAATTTAATAGATAATTTTGCATCACAAAAGACTTGAAAAATAAATTTTAGATAAAAATATCATAATTTTAATTATTTTATTAATTTAAAAAAAATCTTATTTTTTATTCACTTTAGGCCTCCTAGAATATTGAGCCGCCACTGAAATACAGTGAAATTTATCATTTTAATCACATTTATTAATAAAAAAATTATAAGTACACTGTTGTTTTTTTACAGCAACATATTTTGGGTTTGTTTGTGTGTTAAAAGAAGATAAATACAAAAGTTTAATATAAATAATATTTTCGATAATAAAATAAGGTTTGAGGAACTTGTTTTTCCACATGCATAAAAACAAAGTTATGAATCAATGACTCAAATGTATCTTTGTTTTTTTATTTTTTTTTTCATAATTATTAAGTGATAAAATTATTTTTTAATGTTATATTACAGGAAACTTGGATCGAATTTTGGTGTGGGTTTGGGCCAATCTAAATTATATGGATATCGAAAGTATTATTTTTGCCGGGCTTAATTTAACTTTTTCTTAAATTTCTCATTTATATATTAATTATATCAATTATTTTACTAAAATACTAATTAATGAACTAAAAAATAAATATTTTTCAAAAAAAGTTGTTTTTTTTTACTATGAGGTATTTCCATTTCATCTTTTATTAAATTAGATTTTAAATTAAAGGTAAAATTGCTATTTGATACAATTAAAAAATTAAAGGTATCTAATCTATCTTTTTATTTCATTTCATGTTTGTGTGCTAAGAGCAGTGAATTTAACATAATAGATTAATATATTTAAATAAATTTGAGTTGATTCTGTGTGGATGGAAATATTGTTTGGATTAATGGATAAAAGGTAAGATTTGAAAAGATTTGAGAGAAATATTTTCGAAAATTTGAAAATTGACCCTTCCTAATAAAATAAGATGGTAGAAGGGGTGTTTTATAATTTTCAAAATCATGACCAAATTACAAATATATTTCATAATTTTTAACTCATTTACTAAAGTGTTTGGTAATTTCTAATTATATGCTTGCAAATCTTTTTAAATGAACAAATATTGACTAATCTATTTTTCTAAATTAATTTAACTAAACAGACTTCACTCTACTAAACAAATGACTAAAATATTATCTAATTATAATTTAATGAGTTCAATATATTAAGCGGACCATTAATTTTTAAAAATATTCTTTAAAAAACAGGTTTACAAAAATATTTGTGAAACATAAATTTTATATTTTTTAAAATATATTTTTCTGGATAATTTTTAAAAATATTTTTAAAAATTTAATTTTTCATTTTGAAAAATATTTTTTAGAATTAATATTTTCTGGAATATAAAATTTAAGTTTCAAAAAATGCTTATTAAAATTTACTTATGGAAAATACTCCCTTATGAATTTTAAATAAAATATTAAAGGTATTTATAGTATTTTTGAAATTAATAGGGTATAGGTTCAAATTGATGGGTGTGCAGAGGAGAGTGACGTCCCAAACTGGAGTGGTGCATTTAACGAAAAAGAAGACGTAGTTTTTTTTTTTTTTTTTTTTTTTTTTTTTTTTTTTTTTTTATTTCTTTATTTTGACTAACAGTTAATCTATTTCCTGAAACTGGGGCTTTGCTTGCCGCGCATGTCCCCTCTCATTCCATTTCTCGCCATGGATTCTCCTCTTCCCGTTCATGTTGCCGGTGCTGACAACGGGCTTAATAATAGCGATGCTGAATTTGGAACTTCTTCACTACCAGTAAGATTACTTCCAATGCATGCTCTGTTCTCTGTAATTAGCTTGCTCAGAAAAGTGTGCTTGTAAGGTTGCATTGAGACGTTCCTGTGGTTTGTATTTATAATTTGCTTTTCAGAGTGATTTTCCCAGCGAGGATTGGAAGCAGAAATTAAGCATGTTTTTGAATGATCAGAGTAAGCAAGAGTTGATCTCAAGGGAGAAAAAGGATCGCCGTGATTTTCAGCGAATAGAGGCTTTGGCCAGCAACATGGGTTTGTATAGGTATTTTTCCTATTCCGATTGTCATGGTTTTTCATTGTTTGGACTAAAGTGAAATTGAGCGTTACAATTAGCCTATGCAGAAGTTTGAATTGTTTTTTCGACTTATAGAAAAGTCATCCTCATCTTTTTCTTGTTATTTTTCTCTCCTAGAAGTCTTACCCTGAATTTTCAGAGTTATAATTCTTAACTGCATTTATATATGGCAGCCATATGTATGCCAAGGTTGTTGTCGTCAGCAAAGTCCCTCTTCCAAACTACAGATATGATTTGGACGATAAACGTCCCCTTAGGGAGGTATGTTGACTTGACTTGTTACGTCATGTGGTGTTGACTTTCCTGAATCATTTGAGGAGGATAAGCATTAATGAGTTTAGATAAAGTTTCCTACTGCTAATTTTATTTTACTGGAAAACTTACGAGCTCTGTCTTTGAGACTCTTTAGTAAAGCTTCAAGAATTGACAGGTGGACCTACCTACTACTGTGTTTAGGCGAGTTGATGGATATCTTCAAGAATACCTAACCCAAAAGTCAAGAAGGAAGGAAAACTTTCCAGATTTGTGGTGTGCGGGACCACGCGGTAGTATTGGTACATATGAAGGGCTTTTTGAGCCACCTCAGTCACTATCATCCAGTAGGACTGTAGTGGAGAAAATTCTCCATCAGAGAAGTTCAGAAATGCGTGATCAGCAAAGAGCTTGGCAGGTAATCTTATTTCTTATTGTTTTCTTCATAATTCAGAGTTTAAGCATTTTTTTTTGGCTTCTTCTAAGTCTGTTTGTGTATGATGGTTATACAAAACTTGTCCCTAATCTTCTGCATTCCTTGTAAGATGTTTAAAAGGGTCTTTCTGGGTTGTAAGTGGATAAAAGATATAGAGCTCTTCCCATGATAGTTTTTGGATCTCTATGTGATTTGCTACATTTTGTGGGGTTGGTATTATTGCCAATTGTTGTAGTGCTGATCTACCATTATAGGATATATGAATGATAATATGATAAAGGAAGGTCTATGGAGAGTTATGATGCCGTTTTTTGAAGATGGTGTTGAAACAAGGTTAAGACACGTAACATTTGTGAATTAAATACAGGAGGAATAAATTTATAGCTAGAATTTTATGCATACCATGCATATGTATGTGTGTGTATGTATATTTGATTTCTTTTTATTTGGTGCGGGTGGCCGATAAGCGAAGAGGACCAATGAATATTGAGAAAATTAAGGATAAAAGCTCATTAAAAGTTTTAGGCCTAATTGCATTTTTGTCCCTTAGATATCATATCCTAATTGTACAATTTTGGTCTCCTTGATTCTACTTGAACAAATTAGGTCCTCTAATGATCACAATTGTGCAATTTTGGTCTCTACATCAGTTTTTCATGAAGTATTTTACAGATTTTTCTGAAGTAGCACTAGATGATGATATGGCAGTTAACATGTTGTTTGGCATATATGCTGATAGCTGAATTACACTTTTGGTCCACTCAGTGTCGTAACTGTAAGGAACCAAGACTGAAATTAAGGCATGCCAGCATTGTGTTAGGAAACATGACAATTGTCATGTCATCATCCTTATCACATTATCATAATCAGTTAATATTAAATAGAATGACAAAGTAAAGACTGAAATCGCACTATTTCAGAACAATGCTTGGAAGACCCAATTTGCACAATTGGAATATGCAGGACCAAAATCATGTAATTGATACTTGAGAGACTAAAAGTGCAGTTAAGTCAAATTTTTAATTTATCAAAAGCTTAGGTTAGAAAGTCAAAATATAATATTCTTAGTAGTTGACAAGAACAATAGGATGGGATGGAGATCCAACATAACACAATTAATTTTATTTTTCAGGAGAAGTGTCTTAATCATAACTATGTAATGATAGCTATGAATTCTTTTATCAAATCGGTTGTGGAGTAGCATATTTGAAGTCTCGTAGCTAGTTTTCATTGAGGTTGGGTCTAAGTTTTTGGGCAATTCTATTTCTTTATTAGAATTTATAAAATGTGTCCTTATCCAGTTCTAGTTAACTTTATCTTTGAGTATTGACATCTCTATAATCTATCCACTTGGGCCTGATCTAAGTTGATATTTCTGCGTATACAAATTGGGATAGAAGCAACTTGCACATCTTCTAAGGTTTTATTTACCTTGTTAATGGATCTTTTGTGAAACTTTCATAGAGAGAATTTGAGGCAACCTGTAACTGCTAATCATTGCACCCTAGGTTGAGCTTAATTTTTGTTGTAATGAGTTAAAAAAATGTATGGTGCGTTGGTGGTCATTAAAATATCTGTATTTTATCCAGGAAACAAAAGTACTGTTTGTGTATGCTTCGTTAGCTGTCCTTTACCATTATCTGTACAAGTTGCAGAAGATAAAAAGTTTTAATTTTAATGTCTTATCTTTCCATCTCAGGAATCTCTCGATGGAAGAAAAATTCTGGAATTTCGTAGCAGTCTACCAGCTTATAAAGAGAAGGAAGCCATATTATCAGCCATATCAAGGAATCAGGTTTGTTGAAATAATATATTTTGTTAATGCTTAGTGACTATTGACTATACCTTATAGATATTGGAAACCCCTCCTATTTTCACTTGGATATTAATTTGTTAGTCATTGTATTTGATTGTTAAATCTGTCAGTGTGTACAGATTTTTTTTTTTTTTTGCCTTATTTTATTTTATTATGAGTGTTATAAGGCCCAACAAATGCCAAACCCGAAGGCCAAAATGGATGGAGGATATGTTTAGTTTTTATTATTCTATGTTTGTTATTGTTCGTGGACCTGGACCTTTTTTGGGCTTTTACTGCAATCCTGCCTTGTATGCTACCTTCAAAAGAAATATGCACTTGACATCCTAAAAGAGAAAAGTATGATTGATTGTAAACCAGTGGATTGTCCTATGAATAATAAGAAATTAATAGCAGATCGGGGAGAAGTTTTCTTTAATCCAAAAAGATATAAAAGACTAGTTAGAAAACTTATTTATCTCACTATTCCTAAACCAAATATGTTTTTTGCAGTTGGTGTTGTTAGTCAATTCATGTAGAATTCTTGTATTGATCATTGGAATGCTGTCATCCAGATTCTAAGATATCTCAAAAGGGTTCCAAGACAAGGATTACTTTATGAAGATAAGGGGAATACCCAAATCTTTGGATATTGTGATGTTGATTGGGTTGTTCTCTTATGAGCAGAGGTTCTACTACACGATATTGTGTTTTCTTTGGGAGAAATATTATTATTTGGAAAAGCAAGAAACAAAATATTGTTACCCGATCATATGTTGAGGCTGAGTATAGGGCGATGAGATCTCTCACTTGTGAGCTTATTTGGATAAAACAATGCCTCCAAAAATTAGATTTTTGTGAGATTTAACCAATGAAGATGTATTGTGATAAGCAAATTGCTCTCCACATTGCTTTCAATTTAGTGTTCCTTGAGAGGACTAAACATAGAAATTGATTGTTGTTCTATTTGAGAAAAGTTGATATCTAAGGAAATTTGCACTGAGTTTGATCAACTTGTAGATATATGAACAAAATCCTGAGAGGACCTCGAATTGAATTTATTTGTTTTAAGCTAGGCACATACAATTTGTATGCTCTAGTTTGAGGGGAGTGTTAGAATACATAATCTTAAATAGAATTTATGTTAAAGCTACTGTGTGCTTTGTGCTACCTTATTCTGAGATATATCTTTTCATATTCTCTTATTTTTCCTCTCATACATTGTTTCTGATGTATTCAAAGTTATTATAAATATGAGGTCCTAAGAGAGGGAAATTCACTCTCTCATACTCATTCTCTACTCTTTTTGTATTTTTCTCAAGTATTACTTTAGCCAATGAATCCAAAGTTACTTCTCAAGGAGTTTGTCAAATCTCCCTTCCCTTTCTTTGAACCTAAAACATGTTCTTTTTCTCCCTAATTATCCTTTTAACCTAATTTCCTTAAGTCAATTAAGGAAATCTTCAAATTGTTCTATAACCTTTGATGTAAATTCTTTTGTTATACATGAGTTCAATACATGTTGACTGATTTGTGAAGGACATAAATCTAGGAAACTCTACTATCTAGGCACTAGACTGTCAATGTCTTGTTTAACATCCCCATCTGCTAAGCTTCTACATGATCGCTTGGGTTGTCCACATTTATCAAAATTAAAAAGGGTGGTATGATAGGTTCAACAAACGTCACTAGGGTAGACTCTTATACCATCTTAGAAAGTGAATTTGAAATCTAAATCAACTTCATAAAACCAGCTAATTAGGTGAGGTTTGCATCCTACTTATATACTATAATTTGGCCATATCACTAGTCGGATGTGGAATCTCTAACACACCTTCTCAAGTTGAGACATCGAACATGGGAATAAAGGGGGCGTCGATAGCCAGTGATACGATAAGCCTAACTAATTTCGTCAGAATAAACCCTTGATACCCTTTGATACCATCTTAGAAAATGAGCCTTAAGCCTAATTCAACCTTACAAAACTAACTTGGTGACGTTTGACCCACTTATATATCATAATTTGGTCATATCTATAATTGATGTAAGATCTTCTATATACCTACTCACGTCATACGCTTTTGAAAGTGTATTTGGCTGAGTTCAAGAGGGGGATGAATTGAACTTTAAAAGATTTTTCCAATTTAAAATATTGAAAACAGTTTTAGTGAATAGAAAACCTTTTCTGAATCTCAATGGTAAAAGATTTAGGGTGCAGCGGTAAAATAAATCGATTTTAGGCACTAACGAATCAATTTATTTTACTGGTAGAGAGGAAATTTAATACAGCACACACAACAGTTGAAGTATATGCAGCAGATGTAATTTTAAACAATATAAACCAACAAAGACAGTATAATGCAAATTAAGTCACAGTGGTAATCAATTTAGAAATTAATGAAGCTAAAATGATATTCCAATTTGCAATAGTTATAACCAAAATCAAGGCCACAAGTAGACAAAATTTCCAACTACAGGAACTACACTTTAAGCTGTTTTGAAGTAAAATCAGATTAAAATATAGTCTACTAAATCAGTGAAACTACAATGAAAAACACAAGTTAATTCACAGTTATATCATACAAACATATCAGAATCAATATCACAAATCAAATTGTAAAAACTGATAATGATTACAAAACTATTACAGAAGAATTAATAAAAGCACACACACAGAGGACTGATGCAATAACCAATTTAGAATTTCCTTATGACAGAACACAATTTCTAAGTAATATATCATACAGGTTCAATCACACCAAATTACACACAAGATAGAATACAAAGAAAAATACTAATACTCAATTTGCAAGTTTATGTAAGTGAGATATATCAAAAACAATATCAATCAAGAATGTCAAGTCCAATGCAACTATATCAAACACAGCAGTTCAGCAGACTCAATATAAAGATGATCAATACCAAAGATTCACAATCACTTCAATAGTATCACACCAGCACACCAAAGACAGTTTTACAAGTCAGTATTGAAATACTTATTTTGGATTTCAAAAATTAAGAAGAATTAACACTGCTACTATCAAGATCAGATTAGACAACCACTAAGATTGAAAACAGATATTGAAATTCAATTACTACAATAATAGCAGTTTTACAAATTATTCAGAATTCAATTGAAACAAATCAATTGTGATTTGGAATAAAAAACAAAGACACAATCTCTGCAGAAGAATCACAAAACAATTTACAATTAGAAGTTTTAGTATAATATCACAAAACAGATTGCTTTTGAGTTTCAGAGATGTTATAGACCCTTGTGAAGACAAAGTTATACCCAATTCAAATCACAAAAATCAGATCCAATGAGCAGTATAGCAATTTAAACCAATTACTCTTCAAATTATCAAGAATCAATTATATTATCAATTTATTTCAATGAGCAACGCAAGAACAATTTAGAATTGAAAGAGTAAGGTCAAGAACAACAGAACACATTCAGTTATACTAGTTCACCCTTCCTCAAAGGCTACATCCAGTTTCCTTTGCCCCTCAAGCAAAGAAAGTTCCACTGTATCAATTAATTGTTCAATTTACAATCAATCACACAATTCCTACTCTGTAAGAATCAAGAAACGCACTGAATTGATCAACTACTCCCTGCAGTCCCCCAATCAATTCAACAAACACACAAGGCTATATCCTATAGCCTAAAACAGTACAAACATTCAAGTGTTTTATAGAATTACAAACAATCAACGCATATCTTGATACAAAAGGGATCAAGAATGGTTAAGAAAGACTTCCTGATTGGCGCGCAGAAGAGGCCTTTGCATAGTTTTGAAGAATTCCAATGGCACAGTGAATTGGTGAAGAGTGATTCTTCAAGAAAAAACCTCAATTGATTTTGATCAAGAAATTCTCAATTACCCAAAGTGTTTTTTATAGTGATCTTAAGAATTGACTCTCAATTTCTGTAATTCTGACTTAGGCGCACGTTAGAAACCTTGCAGTTTTTATAAAAGAAAAAAACTCCAATTCTGTTTTTCACAAATCATTTATTTCAGTTCTGCCAAGCACGAATAAATCGATTTCATAAAAACTGGAATCGATTTATTTTTGTCCACGTGCAGTGTATTTCAAACCAGTTTGCACCAAACCTTAGCTAGCTCACTTTGATTAGTTTTTAATTACTCTTAGACCATTGTGCTGGTGGACTTCTCCTCAATTATGCATAGGTTCTTTGCCAATCAAGCTCTCACTCACTCATACATGACCAAATCTCAAATCTCTTCCAATTGCTTGCTTGCTCTGTCTTGCTTGTTTTGTCTTGTTTGGCTTCATCAAATCTTTATTCTTGTGAGAGTACTAACAGCTTTGATACCGTCTCAGAAAGTAGATTGTAAACCTAACACAACTTCACAACACAAGCTTGTAAGATGAGGTTTGCACTCACTTATAAACTATAATTTGACCATATCTCTAGTTGATGTGGATCTCCAACACACCCATTCACGCCAAGGAGTGGAGATCTTGAGTGTGGGATTTGATATTTGTGAGTGGTTTGATAGCTAGTGATACAATAGACCCAACAAACTTCACTAGGATATACTTTAATGCTAGCTTTGAAAGTAGATTTTAAGCCTAACTTTACCTTACAAAACTGGCTTGTAAGGTGGGGTTTGTACCCAGTTATATATTATAATTTGGTTATATGACTAGACGGAAATGGGATCATGAAAAAAATGTTAGTGGGGAGAACTTGGTAATGAAATTGATGATTTTGAAGAAGAGGAAGATTGTTAAAGATTAATGGAGAAGGGTAAGAAAAAGGGAGAGAGGGTCTTTTAATTTTTAAATATTACAAGAGTGGTTAAAAACTGTCGCTGTTAATTATGCTTGTCAAAGTAGTCTACAAAAGAACAGTTTTTAACCACTATTATGTTAAAGTTATTAACAACACTGTACACTAATGAAAGTATTGTTTTGAGCCACTTAAAATTGTAAAAGACTAAAGATAAGGACCAAACTAAATCTAATTGAAATGATGAAAGACTAAAAGTTATCATACAGTCTTAAGAATTTTAATTGTAGTAAAATATATATACTAAACAAATATTTAATTATATGTAGGTATACATTTATCTTTATTTCCAATGTTTACTTTATTTCTAACGTCCTTCCTTTCTGAAACCTGTTTTCTTATGGTCAGTGCTTATTTATTAAAAAATCTTCCTCAAGATGCTTCAACGAGTCACATATTCCATCTAACTTGATAATTATATCATTGAAAAGCAGATCCTGCTTTGTAGTATTAATTTGAATCTTTTTAATGCTTGGCTTCTCAAATTCAATTTTAATTATTATTTCCATGTTTTTCAGGTAGTTATCATTTCAGGTGAAACAGGTTGTGGAAAGACAACACAAGTTCCACAGTTTATCCTAGAATCTGATATAGAATTATTTCGTGGAGCTGTGTGTAATATTATTTGCACACAACCAAGACGCATTGCAGCAATTTCTGTTTCTGAAAGAGTTGCCTCTGAAAGAGGAGAGAAATTGGGTGAAACCGTGAGTTTTACGAAGAAGATACTTTTAGTAACTGTTTCCAGTGTGATAATTTTTTTGTTATGTAGTATGTTGGAATTTAAAGTTTCCATCTATTCTTTCTTTGACTTTTTTGGGAAAGGTTGGATATAAAGTGAGACTTGAAGGCATGCAAGGGAGGGATACCCATCTTCTCTTTTGCACCACAGGCATCTTATTAAGAAGATTACTGGATGATAAAAACTTGAAAGGCATAACTCATATTATTATTGATGAAATTCATGAGCGTGGGATCAATGAAGGTAAATTTCTGAACTTGATTGTGTATTTGGAAGATTTTTTAAGATAATGCTATTGCAATTTTTTTTTGTGCAGATTTTCTGCTTGTTGTCCTTAAAGATCTTCTAGCTCGTAGACCAGAACTGAAACTGATTTTAATGAGTGCTACCCTTGATGCCGAGCTCTTCTCTTCATATTTTAATAGTGCTTCAACTATGAAGATTCCGGTATGTGACAAAATGAATGACATGGCTTGTTTATGTTGTCAAAGGGATAATTATATCTCTAGGACTTTAGTATAATTGGTAGATCATGAATCATAGTGACAAAGCAGTGATTTATGTTTGACATCTAGCCTGTAAAATGTCTTGTATTATTAATTATTAATGATCGAGTAAGTTACATTGCTCAAGTATTTATACAATTAGATAGCTTGAACTGCAAGCTTGTTAGTTCAGGTCTCTAACTGTTCAGCTGTTCTATCTTCTAACAGAATAACAGCTGGCTAGCTTTTTTTCATATGCATAATCATATAATACCACAGTAAGAAAGAGAATCAGTTGGTTGCATAAATCAGTTACATAAAAGTATTTATGCAGGGAAACCAGTAACGAGCTCTAACTAACTAATGAGAGCTAGCAGAGATAGCTTACACATTACAATAGAGCTAACATACTCATACTGTTAGAAGTTAGTCTAGGCAGTAAGGTGGTGACTCAGCATTGAGTCACTCAATGTACACTGTACACCTATATAAAGCTTCTTTCTTAGTGCTCTATTTTGTGAATCATTTACATTGTAGCCTAGTCTTATTTCTCAATTCACATTCTATTAAACTGAACGATATTTTATTTGATGTGACCGGAGGTACTATTTTATTTTTATTTGATGCAACTGACATTATTATTTTGGACTAAAGACTAAGTTTCCCATTCTTATTGGCCGGGGATGGTTTAGGGTTTTACATATCCTGTCACAACTCATTTTCTGGAGGATATTCTGGAAATGTCGGGCTACAGATTGACTCCTGACAATCAAATTGATGACTATGGTGAAGAAAGGATTTGGAAAATGAACAAACAGGTGCCAAGAAAGGGGAAAAGCCAATTATCTTCTGTTGTGGAGGTACTTAAAAATTCTAAAGATACAGTTCTCAAACCTTGCCATGTATTTATTAAGTTCTTTCTGAAAAAAATGACCAGGATATGTTAAGAGCTGCCGATTTCAATTATTACAGTTTGGAAACAAGGGAGTCTTTATCTTGTTGGAATCCTGAATGTATTGGTTTTAATCTCATACAATATATTCTGTGCAATATATGCGAGCATGAAAGACCAGGTGCCATTTTGGTTTTCATGATTGGATGGGATGATATAAATGCTCTGAAGGAGAAGCTCCTAACGCATCCTGTCTTGAGTGATCCAAACCGAGTTTTGTTGCTGATGTGCCATGGCTCAATGGACAGTTTGGAGCAGGTAATGGCTTGTCTTTTGTACACTGCTTGTGTTTACTCACTAATCTGTACTTATTTTCTGCCTTACTATTTATTTGGTACTTTTTTAATCAAAGGAAAAAAATGCTATACCATCACTATGCAAGATTTATTAGGCATTCTGCTGCTGGTAATACATATAATTTTGTCAATGAAGAAAATAAGCATAATGATTTTTGCCCCAAGCATCATATTTATTTAACAACAGAATTATTGTTTGCACAGTACTGATAATGAAGGAAAAAACTTGTACTTTCTGATGTAGTTTACCCTCTTGCTTACAAGTAATTTCTTGATAAATTATAACTTGAATAATGAGAGAGAGAAAAATATTTTTTATTAATTACAATCATAATAATTACTTTCTCAACTCCTCTATTTGTAACAATCATACTCTCAAAAAAAGAAAATAAAAATATGTTGAATGAATATGTAGATTCTAGGGATATTTTTCCTAATTACTATAGAAATATTAGGATATTTTTATCCTAATAATCCCCTGTTTGCAGCATTACACCTCAAGTTGGTAGATGAATAACAATCATTTCCAACTTGCCTACATGATCTCGGAATCTGCTTTGAGGAAGTCCTTTGGTGAAGATTATCTTAATGAAGTGCTTGTCAATTCCAATATGTTTGGTCCTATTATATTATATTGGATTGTGAGCAAAGCTCACGGCTAACTTGTGATCACAGTACAATTGCATAGAAATGTGAACCTTTGTTTTTGTTAGAATAGGTAAATATAGGTAGTTAGTAGTTGTATTGGAAAATTGCTATTTGGTGTACCTATGAGCTGTTTACTTATTAGCATTAATTCCTGCATTCCTGATGTAATTTTCTTCTATAAATAACAAAGATTAGCTGAGAGATAATCAATCTCTTAAGCCTTTTTTCTTATATTTTCAGTCTTAAGTTGGTATTAGAGCACGTTGATCCTGCTCTTCTAGTTTTGTGGTTCTCCACAGCTGTCCATCATTATCCTCCACTGCTGCCTTCAGTTGCTGACCACCGTCAATCGTCTGCCGCTGGCCATCATCGACCACCTTTTTGTCATTGGAACAACTCTGTGTCTTCTCCACAAGGCTTGCCACACCTCCTTGTCCTTTTTTCGACCCTTATTTCTCTGGTTTCAGCTTTGATTGAGAGGCTCCTCTCTCTCATACGGTGTCTCCACCCGTATTTGCTGTCATTTATCATGGCACTGATTGTGGAGTGTACATTCGTTAGGAACCAAAGAATTACACCCACACAGAAACACTAACCACAAAGCACACAATCAATCACTGGAATGTACTTTGATTCAAATCTGTATCTAAACGTTACACAGCACCCACAAAGGAAGCACTCTTCCTTTCACACAGGATCAAAGCTTGTCACAGTACACAAATCAAAGCCCAAAAGTTCCCTCTACAACTAATGGTTGGTCTTTATATAGACCAACCTACATACAACACTCACTAACCAATGCTAACAACCATAACTGTCCTAGCCTAACAATCTAAAATGTCTTTCTCTATTTAATCCTTTTCCACAGTAAACCTTCCACCCCTTTTTTTGATTGTGCTGATACCAATTCCCAACAACATTTTTGTTGTAATTCTGATTGTTCGTGAATTCGTTCTTTGATATGTCTCCCTCTACTCAAAGTGGATACAAACATCCTCAATGTTCCTTTTGTAAGAGATTTGGCCACCCTCAAAATACATGCTTCTCCTTACATGGTTTTCCTAGCAAGACAACAAACATCTTTCAACCTAATAAGATTGAACACATTTTTCTTATGAAGAATATAAAGAATATCTTAGTTTGAAGTCCGACACCTAAGCACAACCTCTCACTAGTTTGTCAAAAGCTTGCATCTCTCAAACCTTAGAATGTCAAAGTCCATGGATAATTGATTTAGGTGTTTCCAATCACATATCTAGTAATGCTTCCTTATTTTCTTTCATTTCTCATCCTAAAATTCCTCTTGTTATTACTTTATCCAATGGATTCAAAGTTACTTTTCAAGGTGTTGGTCAAATCTCCCTTTCTCAGTCTTTGAACTTAAAACATGAAATTGTTCTATAATAACCTTTGAAGCAAATGCTTTTGTTATACAAGAGCCCAGTATAGGTTGACTAATTGGTTAAAGGCATGAATCTAGGGAACTCTACTATCTAGGCAGTAAATTGTCAATGTCTTGTTTAGCATCCCCATCTTCTAAGCTTCTACATGATCCCTCCTCGGGTCATCAACATTTATCAAAATTAAAAAGGATGATTCTTGAACTTAGCAAGCTCTAAGTCTTAGAACGTGTGTCAAATTTTGGTATTGATATCCACAACTTATTCAACAAGCCGTGATGTTATGATATTGGAAGAGAACCTTGTTTGGTATTAAACGCTCTGGTTCTACTGTCATAATAAGCAGCAAAATCCTTGCTCAAAGAAAGGTGTTATCTAGGTTATCCCAAAATTTTTTAGCATAAGAATAAAACATAAGTTTGACTTATCTTAAGGATTATGGAATGCCATGTTCATGTCATTATCAGTGAATCTTTATCTCAAGTATCAAAATTAGGGTCATTTGACCTCGATCCTCCACCGTGGTCTGATCTTGATCGTTCAACTGTACTGGAAGATCATTAGGACCCATATGAGTAAATTTTGCCTTTGCCATTGAGAAAAAACACAAACTTTCTATCCTACTACCATCTTTATGGGACAGTGGTGGCAATTGGTGGCTGGCGATGGTGGTGGCAGCTGAAACAGAACTCCCAAGATCAAGAGATTTTATACCAACTTGAAGAGAAAGCAAAGAACTATTTTATTAATCACAATCATGATAATTAGATTTTTAACTCCTCTATTTGTAATAATCACATACTCTTAAAAAAAGAAATAAAAATCTGCTGAAATGAATGTGTGGATTTTAGGGACATTTTTTCTTATTATTAGGGTTATTTTAGGATATTTTTATCCCATAATCTTTATTTACAATACTATATATTGTATACGCAGAGGTTAATATTTGAAGAACCTAAAGATGGAGTACGGAAAATAGTGCTAGCAACTAATATTGCTGAAACGAGTATCACAATCAATGATATTGTTTTTGTTATCGATTGTGGGAAGGCAAAAGAATCATCATATGATGCACTAAATAACACACCTTGTTTGCTTCCCACTTGGATCTCTAAGGTTTCAGTTCGACAAGTAAGCTTATATTATAATTTTATGTCATTGTTAGTAATGATTATATCTAACATGTTTTATATTACTTGAAAGCATGTTTTATTCCTGATGTCTGATATATACTAGGTTCATTTATTTCAATTAACTTTTAATAGAAACTTTTGGAAACTGTTTCTTATCAGTTTAGTTAGCTGAGTTTTGTATTTGTAGGAATTGTGGCATTATGCTTAGTCATAGAGCTATATGGGTATGGTTCAATTCAATAAAAGCAAGGCTATGAGCTGGTTGAAGTTTTTAATTTTTGGAAATAGGGGACGGACCGGAAAACATGACATGTGTTTTACATGATTACATGGTTAATGTTTGACTATCTGTACGTCAGGTTTTTCAATTACAATTTGGTTTTGAATAAGTTTTGTTTACAGGAATGCGGGTATAATACTTAGTTACATCAATATGATCAAATTATAATATATAAGTGAATGTAAATTTTATCTTGCAAGCTGGTTTTTTTGAACTTAAGTTAAACTAAAAATCCACTTTAGAATAAGATTCAAATACAGAAAAGGGCTAATGACATATAACTACTGATGACCTAGAATTCACTTAAAATTTTGGCTAAAATATCCGTTTAGTCCTTAAAATTTGGGTCAAATTTTATTTTAGTTTCCCGAAGATGGAACTGATTTTTCAGTCTTTCAATTTTAAAATAATTTTAGTCACTCTAATTTGAAAGTCATTTTCTAGTCCTCCAAATTAAAAGATACTTAGAGTCCCCAAAAATAAAATTGGTTTTATTTAAGTCTTCTAACATTGAATAATTCCTTTTGGTTTTCAAAATTGACGTTGTTATTGGAGTAAATAGAACAATTTGAGAAACATGATTCGTAATGGTTTTTGAAATATCTCTCACTTTTCTCCCCTTCCATTTCTCGTTGTTCCCCTCTCGTATCTATTGTTGCTTGGGTGATTGGTATTACTATTACCATGATTTAGTATTTTTTATCTTCTTTCTTTATTACTCTTTGTCACATTGTCATTTAAAGTAAAGTTACCTGTGACTAGAATTGTGTGAATACGGTGTTTCACTTTGCTTTACTAGATGTTGGGGGTTTTAAATTATATGCAAACTTATCTTAAAACATTATCTGAGAATTTAGATTTTGGAGGTTTAAAATTGTGACGGATTGTTTCTCTGAAATTGTTAGCCACGCATGTAGATTTTTATTGACAACTTTGTGGGTTACTTTTACATCAGACAACTAAAAAACATGTTTAAACTTAACGGAAATAAACTACCACTTTTAAATTTGAGGGACATAGAAAATCACTTCTAAAATGATAGTTTACTCAAATTTTAGGGATTAAAACGATATTTTAGACAAAAATTTAAAAAAACTGAATTTTAACATTATTATTTATGTTATACGTGTCATTGTTGACGTGCATGTTAATAGCCAAGAGTATTATGCTGTTAATTCCAAAAGACAAAATTTTTTTTCTGAAATTTAGGGACTTAAAAACGAATGTTCAATTCTATAGGAAAAATGACCCAAATTTGAATGACTAAAAACATTTAAGCCTTGATTTTTATTCTTTTGGAACCAATAATCTAAATGATAATCTTTAGGCCTAGCTATATTTTTCCTCCGACACTTATGTGATATTTTAGCAGATGCTTTGGGATTGAATACTTTGCCAATGCCATGTCAATATATAGCTGTTAAGTCTTACAGATTAGGTGGCAATTCGTATATTCGGTATGCAATGTGCTGGTTTTTATGTTTCAATGAGCAAACTGCAATCAAACAAATGGTCATGGTTCAAAACTGCAATTACCTACTAATTAACTATTTGATCTTTTAAAGATATATTCTATCCTACTACTTAAGTTTTCGTTTTTCTAGAGAAGAGGAAGAGCTGGTCGTGTTCAACCGGGAGAATGTTATCATCTGTATCCTAGATGTGTATATGATTCTTTCACAGAGCATCAATTACCTGAAATTTTGAGGATGCCATTGCAATCTCTTTGTCTGCAAATCAAAAGTTTGAAACTAGGAAGTATATCTGAGTTCTTTTCTAGGGCTTTACAATCTCCTGAGATACTTTCGGTAATGATAAACTCAATGCTCTAATTCATGCACAATTTTGTTATATTTGAAATATAGTCACTTATTTATTTGTTTTCTATTACCTGTATATAATTTGTTTCTCACCCTAGTTTCCCGATCTTTTTCGTAGGTGCAAAATGCAATTGAATATTTAAAAACAGTTGGAGCTCTGGATGAGAATGAGAATCTGACTATCCTAGGTTGGTTGATCAACTCATGCTAAGCATTATTATAAATTTGACATCTTAGTCTCAGTTGGTTTATCAATTGTCAGGGCACCAGTTGACAAGGCTTCCTATGGAACCCAAACTTGGAAAGATGCTGATATTTGGTGTTATCTTCAATTGCCTGGATCCTGTATTAACTATTGTTGCAGGCCTTAGTGTTAGAGATCCTTTTCTAACACCTTTGGATAAAAAAGATGTAAGTTTTTTTTTATTTTAATGACCTAGAATTTTTAGATTTGGGTGTTGAAATGATGTAAGTTGTCGGGTGATATCTACTGTCAGATAAAAAGGAAAGGTCTTGCAAATGCTGTTTTTTGATGTATTTTGAAAAAACGATGTAGGAGTAGGTTCTTCTAGTTTGAAACTGTCATCTCAATCTTTTCTTCTTCACTTTTCAATATCTTTGTGTGTGTGTTTTTGTGTGTATATGGTTCTAACTAGCGGATAATTAGGATATAAATGTCCCTGATATTTCATTATTGATTTGGAGAAAATATCTTTAAAATCTTCCTCTTCATTTCAACATATTTTTCATTTCCATATTCTAGAGAGTTTGATTGTTACAAATAAAGGTGACGAAAATGTAAATGGTGTGATTGTTATTAATAAAATAATTCTATATGCCATTCCCGTTATCACTCTTCTTGTTGTTGTCGTTGATGTTGGTGGTTGGCCAAAATGGTGCACCCCATGCCTACCATCACAACGTCAATAGTTGTCACTAATGGAGTTGCCATGTGGTGTCACATGCCACCGCTAGGACTGATGTGTGTACACCCATGTGCCTATATTTGACGAAGCCCATTCATTGTTGCTACCCCAAATAGGGTCGTTGGGACCTCGTAAGTCCATTCTAAGGAGCAATGATGTCCCATTTCGTTTTTTTCCTAATTTGTTCTCTTTCTTACACCTTTTTTTATGATTTATTTAATGTTTGAGGTGAAATTCATCCCTTTGAGTCTTAATGATCTTTCAAATGTGGTGGGTCGAAATTATGCAATGGAGGTAATACATTTCGAGGATTCTTAAGGGACATTCAAGATTGGACCACATCAATGGTGGAGGACTGAGGTCAAATGTCTAACTATTGGGAGTTGAGATAATGAAGATTCACTGATCATGATATGGATGCGACATTTTGTGGTTTTTGAGATAGGTCAATACTATATGCTTTATTCCTTTGCTAAAGAGTTAAATAACACTTTTTCTTTGAAGAAGGATTTGTTGCCTACTAATTACACTAAGAGCAGGGTGTTTACTACTAAACATGGTTATCCCCCTGTATCGAAGTATCACAATTTTGGATTGGTTATGGATCAAACTAGATTGATACCAAAATTTGAAGATATGTGAAATAGATTTCGCGGCACATGCTTAAACCGTGGAAAGAGGAAGAATATGTAAATTCCTGCATGACCTGAACCATGAATATCACCTAATTAGGGTATCATCTATGAAGTTTGGACACTCCTTTTAAGTGGCATGTCTTGTGTCTGACACATATCAGACACTGACACGCGTACGACACTTGTATGTGAAGTGTTCAGTTCAAAAGAGATTTTGTTAGGTATCTGACCATTCTTATATGGTTCCAACACAATTTTAAAAATGACTAATCCAATAATTTTCTAAAAGTTCAGAAACTTATTAAAGAGATAAGAAACAAATCCTATATATAATTAAGAGTATTTAGATTATATATGTTTTTTTTCACTTTTTGGATTTTAGATAAATGAATTAGATTCATTTTTTGTTATATTTGGCTAACCTTGTTCATAGATGATTTTTTAATACATAGATCTTGATTGTCAATTTATATAATTCATAGTGATGTAATATATAGATCTTTGTCCTATATTTTGAAGATTACACGTGTCTCTGTATCTCTGTCTGTGTTGTATCCATGTTCGTGTGAGTGCTACATAGGTACCATTCTTAGGAACAAAAAATTTGCCTTGTATGTCGAAGGTATTTTTCTATTATAAGGGGAAAAGAAACTCAAAGGGAGTTCATGCTTAATGGAGGAATCTCCACCACAGCCTTTGTCATGAAAACAATAAAAGGGTCATCAAAGGATCAAACAATGGAAGGAAGTCCTTCACAAAAGGCAATGGTGGAGAAGACTCTTCAAAGTTAGAAGGGATAAAGTCCTGTGCATGACCTGCAAAAAGGGGCCTTACCTAGATGGGCATATAATACTAACTCGGAACATGAAGAAACAAATCAACCCATTTCTCCACCTCAACCTGATTTTGATATGAATATCCATAAGGATGAACGATCGTCTAAAACAATGATTGAATCAATGAGTAATTGATCACATGACTCCATTACATGTGCAAAAGGTTTTGATTATTACAAATATAGATGATAAGAATGTAATTGGTGTGATTGTTATCAATAAAATAATTATGTATTTCTTACATAATTCAAGTTGGTATCATAGTTGTTGATCTTCGGGAAAGAAGACATTTTGACCCTGAAGATTTATAGTGATGCAAACTAAGCAGATTTTGTTACTGACAATAAATATACATGAGTACTATATGTTTCTTAGAGAAAGTCTAGTGATTTGGAGAAGTAAAAAACAGGATAAAATATTCCGTCTAGTGCGGAAGCTGAATTTTGAGCCCTTGCTCAAGATGTGTGTGAAGGACTCTGGATGAAGATCATATTTGATGACTTTAAAATGAAGGGTTGATGTCCCTATGCAATTGTGCTGTGTTAACAAGTCAGCCATGAGCATTGTCAATAATCCAGTCCAACATGATAGGACCAAACATATTGAAATTGGCAAACAGTTCATCAAAGATAATCTTGATAGGTGTATAGTGCTTAGAACTCATCCCGATATAGGATTTCAGATAGCAAACATCTTTTCTAAGAGGCTTCCTCAAGATAGATTCCAAGATCTTGTAGGCAAGTTGGGAATGATTAATATCTATTTACCAACTTGAGGGGAGTGTTATAATTACAAATTGTTAGGATAAGAAATATTCTCAATATCTTCATAGTAATTAAGAAAAAAATATCTTCAAAATCTTCCTATTCGTTTTAACATATTTTTGTTTCTTTTTTTAAAGGTTTTGATTGTTATGAAAATGTAATTGGTGTGATTGTTATCACAAAATAATTCTTCATTTTCTTACATAGTTTAAGTAAAGGAAAAGTTTGTATACTCATTTTGGTATGGTCAAAAGTGCAAAAGGAATTGCAAAGAAAAAGATATATTTCCATGTATTGTGAAATAGTGAAAGTTGTCGGTGTAAAGTGAAGCATATTTTGAAAAACACTAATAGAAAAACAAATGCATGGTTCTCTCTATTACCAAAAATTTACGAAGTGTCAGTACTTTTACCCAAGACAATTCCGTATTTCTTGAGTTTCACCCTCTATTATTTTGTCAAATCTCAGGAGACTAAGGAAATTTGACCCAAAGGAGTTGTTGGTACTGTTGATCTCTACTACATCCTGAATCTCCAACTTCAAGGGTCCTTTGTGTTGCTGTCCTCTGCAGCTGATTCGCCTTCAGATTCTGTTGCTTTGCTGTCCATATCTGCATGTGTTTTTAATTCTAGTATTCAACATAACATAAGGTTTCTGATGTTGTTTTGAACCCATGCTAGGCTTGGTCGTCTTAGTTCTCATGTTCTTAAACTCATTTAATCTTTATTATATTCCTTCAGTCAATAAAAATATTCCTGATTTTTGTTGTTGTATAGAGAAGTCACAGACTTATTTAGTTTACCTCTGAAACTGTTTACAGAGCTCCTTTGGAATTATTTTTCCCCGCGCATATTACATCACATTTTGGTTACAATTATTATACATTCCAATGCACAAAATGTAGAAGCATTAACTATTACGGATTGGAAATATTGTCTACTATGTCTAATTGCACTGGTACACAAACACGCATATGGATGATTGGGCTTGAATGGTAAATGTTGTTTACAGAAAGACAATAATTGTGTTATGAGAACACATATTTCATATTTATAAGAAATAATAATTACAATAAAAGAAAAAAAATAAAATCATAATCCTTAAAATTCAGGGTAGACAATATTTCCCTATTCACATACTCATAACTTTAAGAATTTGTTATTTGATTTATCAAATTTATTTCTTGCAGCTTGCACAGGCAGCAAAGTCTCAGTTTTCCCATGATTACAGTGACCATCTTGCCATTCTGAGGGCCTATGATAGCTGGAAGGATGCCGAGATAGACAATGCTGGACATGATTACTGCTGGAAAAATTTTCTTTCTCCGCAATCGATGAAAGTTATTGACGCTCTTCGAGTGGAATTCTTATCCCTGCTCAAAGATATTGGATTAGTTGATAGAAACATGACCAGTTGCAATGCATGGAGCTATGATATGCATCTCATTCGAGCAGCTATTTGCTATGGCCTATATCCTGGAATCTGCTCGGTTGTGGTATGTTCTTCTCCACTTCATAAATGTTATATATATTGGTAGATTTTCTGGTGTCTATACTGTAAATAGTCCATACTTTTGTCATGCGAATGGTGCAATTTCATTTGCAGCATAAGGATAAGTCATTTTCTCTAAAAACAATGGAGGATGGCAAAGTGCTCCTACATTCGGTTAGTAATCATTATAATTTACTTCTGGCATTGAAACTGAATAAATGCTTAAGTTTTATGCGCTGTCTTTTGATTTTGTTTGTTGTTTTGACCCTGATTCAATGTTTATTTTATTTTAATAGAATTCAGTGAATGCTCGGGAAACTAGAATTCCATATCCATGGCTAGTTTTTAATGAGAAGATAAAAGTGAACTCTGTATTTCTCCGTGACTCAACAGCTGTGCCTGATTCTGTGGTACTTCTTTTTGGTGGGAGCATCTCAAAAGGTGATCCTGTAAGTTCCTTCTGATTCCTTTAATGGTTCTCATGTTTAGTCTAATCTCTATAAAATGTTAAGATTTCAAGTTATCCTCTAGTTTTTAATCCTAAGCTGATTTACGGAAATTCCTTTCTGTCTGGCAGGATGGTCACTTGAAAATGTCGGGAGGATATTTGGAGTTTTTTGTGAAACCTGCTGTTGCTGACATGTACCAGAGTATAAGGAAAGATCTTGACAAACTCATTCATAGTAAAGTAGGTGCAAATTGGTCTCATTCCTCTACCACCTTACCTTGATATTCGAGTCATGCAACTGTAAGAGGAAAAAGAAAAAACATTGAAAGTAGAAGAGAAATTCATATTTAAAATAATACTGAACCCTAATAACAGCAAGCAGGGGTCATACCAGTCCTGCTTCAATAAAGACTAAAAAAGTGACATTTTTCTCCACATCCACAAACCATTACTACTACCGCCAACACCACCATTGGCGGTCATGAAAAAAAAAAAAAATCTAGATATGTTATAATTAAATTGTGATCAAGTTCTATACCATGTGAAACTAGAAGAGAAAGGAAAAACTTCTGCCATTCCAAGTGTGACTTCTCTGTCACGGTTCTCTTATTTTATCGAGAGTTTGACTGACAAAGTTCCTGACTAACTGCACAATCTTTAAAAGTACAAAGAATAGTTAGCCTAACTATCATAAGAATATCTAGAAAGTAAACTATTTTTAACATGGATGTATATTTGAAAGAAAAACTGCATAATTTTCTAAAGCAACTGCCGGGAGCAGAGCTCGACTAAATATTTTTAGAGGGCTAAATGGAAAGTCATACATACAAACTCAAATTTAACATTTAACATTTGTCTTAATTTGTACTGATGTATTCCCCCGGTCTCGAACGTAAAAAAGAAAAACCCAAGATAGATTTTGGAGGGAGAGTAATTCGACACTTGAATGCCTTTAATAGGCAGTCTCAAATCCTATCGGAGGTAACCTATATTGCAATAGTATCATTAATTATACTGATTTTATTTTAGAAATAGACATTTTCCTAAGCTACATTTTCTTGAAATTTGATATCAAAAATGAAAGAGAGGTATTGAAAATAAAACCCTAATTAAATAAAACTTGATATCAACCTCTGCAACTGGCAGTACACTGTAGCATCTTCTTTTGGTGGTTTTTGTTGGACCAACCTGCAATGATTGTAATTTCTATTTGAAATTATTGTTTGCAGTTACAGTTCCCGGAGATGAGCATACACTCATTCCATGAGCTCTTATTTGCTATACGGTTGCTGATTAGCAATGACAAATGTGACGGAAGATTTGTATATAGTTGCCACCTTCTCAAACCATCAATGATGCAATTGCAACAACCATTGGTTTCGAGAACAGACAGTGGACCTGGGGGTGATAATGCTAAAGGTCATCTTCAAACATTGCTTGCACGAGCTGGATATGGTGCACCCTTCTACACCACTAAGCAATTGAAGAATAATCAGTTTCAGGCTACAGTTGAGTTTAATGGAGTGCAGATAATTGGCCAACCATATAGCAACAAGAAGAATGCAGAAAAAGATGCTGCGGCTGAGGCACTGCAGTGGCTTATGGGTAGAATACAAACAGGGAATGAGGATATGACAATGTTGCTGAAGAAAAGCAAGAAAGATCAGAATTGAGCATTGAAACATGAAGATGAGCTTTATAGAATGAAAATATGGATCAAACTTAATACAAATTTTGTTAACAAACACCACCGCTTCTTCAGCGAGCACCACGCTCGGGTCCTCATGGTCAGCTTTGTTCCCTACTGCTTGTCCCCATAGTTCCTTCCTCAACCAACCAATTGTCATGAACAGACAATTGCAATTTTGTTATGCCACTGAGCAACGTGGCCCCTAATGCACCTGTATGTATATGCACTTGTTAGGACCCTTTACCTGTATCAATGAGAAAATTCACAGGTATATAATAATATAATATGTTAAATTTGTGAGAATTTATCTGCACTAAAATTATCAAGTATTATCTACATATTTTACCAATAAGTTGCCTTTTGTTTAGTTGTTTAGAATATTTGTAATTTCCTTTATATTTAATGCACCCTGTATATATAGAAGCATTACATTCTTCCATCAACGTTTGTTGTTTTATTGGAAGAGCAATAACACTTTCAACAGTAATCTACGTTCATTTAACAATTTAAAATAATATTATTTTATTGAAAAAAAACAGTTATAATGTAGGTGTATTTTGAGAATAGTGGTTTCCAACAATATTTATTCTTATTGAAATCTCTTCTAATTGGCTTAATTTTAACTCTTGGTATCTCGAGGTTAAAATTCCACAAGTTCAGAATTCAAAGTATGATTTTGGTCCTTTCATCAATCTTCCGTTTAGCATATCTTATAGTTGTCACACTGAGGGTCTGCTTTGGGGGTTTGTTTCATTGGAGTGAATTTAAAGAGATATGAGAGAAAAATTTAGTTGTCTGGATAAAAGAATAAATGATGAGAAAAAAAATTATGTTTGTAAATAATTTGATAGGTATAGTTGATAAAATAACTTTTTAATAAATAAAATTATAATTAAAATTAATTTATATTAAATATAATTAAAATTTTTAGATATAATTAATAAATTATTATTTTAATTAATAAAATTATAAAAAAATATCAATTATTTTAAAATTAAAAATTAAAATAAAAAATTAAGTTATTATTATTAAAAACATCATTATATAAATTTATTTTAATAATTACTATAATTTTAATTTTATTATTATATTTTTATTATCATTTTAATATTTTATTATTGTATTAATCATCCACTTTGGTATCTTATTGAAAAAAAATGGTGATATTGTTCCTCCATTTTTTATTTTCTTATTATTAATTTTTAATATTATTATTAATATTAACTTTATTTAAATTTAATATAAAATAACACATAATTAAATTATTAAATATAATTATTAAACTAAATTTATTAATTTTTCTATATTAACCAAACTACAACTACACTCTTATCCAACCAATATGTATTTTAATTAAATATTAAAAGGAGTTGGAAGGTGAATGTAAAATAATAAAGGTAGTTGTGGAAGAATTGTTTTTTTCTTTACTTTCATCCCTAGCTCACAATAATACTAAACCAACCACAGCGGTTTCATCACTGCCTGCACCAAACGGCAATGGCATCAGCCTCACACCCTTCTCCTTTCCTCCTCCTTCTCACCACCATCTCCCTGTTCCTCCTCGCTCACTCCACCAACCCCGACTTCCTCCCTCTCATGTCCTTCAAAGCCGCTTCCGACCCTTCCGACAGCCTCGCCCAGTGGAACTCCTCAACCTCAAACCCCTGCTCCTGGTACGGTGTCTCTTGTCTCCGTAACCGTGTCTCTCGCCTCGTCCTTGAAGACCTAAACCTCACCGGCTCCATCCACCCCCTCACCTCCCTCACCCAACTTCGCATCCTCAGCCTAAAACGCAACCGTTTCAACGGCCCCATCACCTCCCTCGCCAACCTCACCGCCCTCCGCCTTCTCTTCCTCTCTCACAACAACTTCTCCGGCGACTTCCCCGCCGCCCTCACCTCTCTCTACCGCCTTGATCTTTCCCACAACAGTCTCTCCGGCGAAATTCCCGCCACGCTCAACCGCTGGACCCACCTACTCACCCTCCGCCTCGACTCCAACCGCCTCCGCGGCAGCATTCCCGGCAACATCAACCTCTCTCATCTCCAAGACTTCAACGTCTCAAACAACCTCCTCTCAGGTCAAATACCCGAATCGCTCTCGGGTTTCCCTGGATCCGCGTTTTCCAACAACCCCTCCCTCTGCGGAGCTCCCTTGCGAGAATGCGATGGAAAAAACAAAAGCAAAAGCAAAAGCAAAGGCGGAGCAGTCATCCCAGCCCTGGCTTCCCCGCTGAAGCCGCGAAGCGACACTATTTTCGGGAAGCCCCGGCGGCGGGAGAGAATAATGTCGGTGTTGGTGTTGATCGGTATTGTGGTGGGCGACGTGCTGGTGCTGGCTCTGGTGTCGCTGCTTCTGTACTGGTATTTCTGGAGGAACTACTCAGCTGGCACAGAATTGAGGAAGGGGGAGGGAAAAGAGAGGAGGAGTTGGAAGATGGGGGATGAGTATAAGGGTGGTGGTGGAATGGTGTTTTTGGAAGGGGTGAGGAGGTTTGAGTTGGAGGAGCTGCTGCGTGCGTCGGCGGAGATGTTGGGGAAGGGTGCGTTTGGGAGTGCCTATAAAGCGGTGCTTGATGACGGAAGAGTGGTGGCGGTGAAGAGGCTGAAGGAGGTTAGTGTCGGAGGGAAGAGGGAGTTTCAGCAACGAATGGAAGTGGTTGGAAGGTTGAGACACTGTAACGTTGTGAGTTTGAGGGCTTACTGTTTCACCAAAGACGAAAAGTTCCTCGTCTCTGACTACATGTGCAACGGTAGCCTCTCCTTCCTTCTCCACGGTAAGCAATGTCTTTTCACTCTCATTATTATTTATTATTATTATTATTATTATTATTATTATTAAGTTAAGAGGAATATAAATTATCAATCTCTAGCTCCAAACTAAAACTCAAACAATATACTTATTTTTAATCCCCCTCTTTATACACAGTAGACCTCTCTAATTGATTTCTGTGATTTGTTTCTTCAGTTAACCTAAGTTATGAAATAAAATAAAAAATTAGGCTTTTTCTTATTTCGTATTTTTATTTAATTAATTAGTATAATTTATTTTGTCAATTAATAAAAAGTTCAATACTCATTTTTTGAAATTTATATAGTATTACCTTTTCAAATATTAACAACTAATTGTATGAGACAATTACGTGTCACTATTTTATTGACTATCATGATTATGAATATTAAGACATGATATTGATTTCTCTCAATAGAAACAGTATTGAATTTATTAAACAAACAAAAGGATATATTAGTTTTTTGATAAATTTTTTCACAAAAACATTTAGAATAGAAAAATAAAAATAAAAGTAAAATGAATTCTTCTGAAAATTAAAATAAATTTATATAGACTAATTCGTAGAAATTTTAAATAATTTATCTAAATTTTCATATTTAAAATCACGTAAAAATTAATTTTAAGTTATGAAAAAATTACTTAAATTTATTTTTCTTTCCTTTTAATTTTTAATGAAAAATTTGTTTAAAACATTCATTTATTCTAATTCTTAAGTGTACCTCAAATACATTTTTTTGAGAAGTTTTAATATTTTTTTATTTTATACATTAGTCAAATTATTTACAAACTTTTCACACATTTCTATTTTTCTTTTCTCTTTAATTTAAACAATCACACTCTTTTTTTAAATTTTTTTTTCTTTTAAGCCTTTTATATTTACTCTTCAATCTAATCTCCACTGTTTACTCCAAAGAAAGGCTAAACATGAACAATAATATAACCCTAAAATGTGACCATCAAAGTCTAAATTATTCATCCATGATGGTGTAATGAGTAAGACAGCCATGCATGTAGGGCACCCAAATCAAACTACCTATATTTTGGTTTTTATGGTAGGGACCCACATTGATCATGTTGGACCATGTTGATCATGCATCTTTGTTTACATCAAAGATTAGCATGTCCTTCTTCCTTCCATTCCACCTCTCTGCTTTTTCCATCAGTTAAATGAGAACACTTCTGTGTTAGATTCTTTTCTTATGAAAGTAGAAAAAACAACAGAGAACACTTAGTCTATTCTCTATTTTCTTCTTTGCTTTTTGTTCTTTTCCAAAACAACCTTGGCCTTTTGCTTTTATCTTTAGCCACTAAAAACAGAGAATGTGGCTAAAAAAAGTGAAGTAGGCCAATCATAACCCTTTGAATCCTTGTCCAAAAGTGAGATAACCTTGCTTTTTATAGAATGAGAGTATCCCATATTAAACCAGGAAAAGGCACATATATAACCCAAGATTAAAATAGGTAATGGCATTTTCTTCTATTGCATTTAGATTATGTGTATTTTTATTGTTTAAATTAATAAATTTTAGCCTTTAAGTCATCTCCTTTCATCTAAAACTGATAAAGCTCTCAGTTTATACTTAAAGATTTCAGAAATTAAAATTACAGTCAAAATTTGATCAAATTTGAAATCTAGAAGTAAAGCTAAGACAGTAGGTAATATGACATTTTTAGTTGATTAAAATTTTTATGGTTTTTACAAATAAATATAAATTTAATCTGTAGAGACTTTGTGTGTAAAGAGAGAGCTAAATAAAACTAGATTGAAAATTAAATTAATCTTTAAATTAATTAATCAATTTAAATAAAAATTTAAGAAATAAAATAACATATAATTTAAATTGAAAAAAACTAAAATTAAAAGCAAACCCTCTTTTTCTCTTTACAGTAAATAAATATACTGTTAAAAAAAACCGTCCCAAACTTCTTATTTTATTTTATTAATTAAAATGTACTAATTCTATTAAAAAATCAAATTTGATAAATATTAAAATACTACAGAAAAAATAACTAACTAAAAATAAAATTTCAAGTAATTTATTTATTTTTGAACAAATTCAACTAATGTTTAAAGATGGGTTTGAAAATATGATTCCATGCTCTTTTTTTTAAGCAAATTACATTACTATTTTGTTTTACATTTTCTCGATTTTGTTCTGATGTTTCATTTCTTCTAACTTGACATTAATCTCATTAAAATTTGAGAGTCACAACTCTCGCACTCTTTTCATCTATTAAATTTTTTTAATTGTTTAAATATAGTTGTTTATTTATCTGTTTAAAATAAATTGCTGTAAATTTAAAAAAAAAAAAAATATATATATATATATATATATATATATATATATATATATAATTTTAATAAATGACGGGAAGAATTAGTGTAAGTTTTTATATTTATTATACTATATTTTTAGTTAACGCTGATTAAAAGAAAACTATGATTTTAGTTAATACAAAAGACTTAATTTTGATTTTAATTCTATAAAAATATCTTTAATTTTTTCTTTAAAATTTATAATGATTATTTTTAATATTATATGACACTAATTAACTCGTTATACCGGTGGTGTTGTAATATAATGTTAAAAAAAGTTTAAAAAATATGAGTTTATAGATATCAAATAAAATTTCGCATCTTTTACAATAATTAAAAATTACAAAATTATTCAGTTTTTCAATAACAGAAAAAGTTATGGAACCAAGATCACAAATATTACGGGGGGAGGAGAGGGACAAAAGCGTAAATAAAAAAATAAGTGTGATACGACAGGTAATCGAGGACCAGGACGGACCCCACTGGAGTGGACAACGAGGCTGAAGATCGCAGCTGGAGCGGCACGAGGCGTGGCATTCATTCACAAAAATAAACTCACCCACGGTAACATCAAAGCCACCAATGTTCTTATTGACGTGGCAGGCAACGCGCGAGTCGCGGATTTCGGTCTCTCCATCTTCGCTAGCGCCTCCGCTATAAGATCCAACGGCTACCGCGCGCCAGAGGTATCGGACGGTCGCAAGCAGACCCAGATGTCTGACGTGTACTCCTTTGGCGTCCTATTGATAGAGATGCTGACGGGGAAGTGCCCTTCCGCCGTGGGCGGCGGACACGAGGCGGCGGTGGACCTTCCCAGGTGGGTCCGGTCGGTGGTGAGAGAGGAGTGGACGGCGGAGGTGTTCGATCTGGAATTGATGAGCTATAAGGACATTGAGGAGGAGATGGTGGCGCTGCTGCAGATAGCTATAGCGTGCACTGCGACCGAACCTCATCAACGGCTCAGCATGAGCCACGTGGCGAAGATGATCGAAGAATTACGTGGGGTCCAGATGTCGCCGTGTGATGAAGGGTTGGACTCGCTGTCCGAGTCACTCTCCGTGCCTGAAGCAAGGGCTAGTGAATGAGCTTGGAATTTAGCCAGCTAGTGTCTGTAAATTAAATTGTTTTTCAATTTTTTCTAAAACTATTATTACTATTATTATTATTATATTTGGGTATTATTTTGTTTTTAAAATTGTTTGAAACTTTTATTTTTGTTCCGTCTATGATTCAATGTAAGCTAGGTTTTATGTTTGGGAACCGATACTAAATTAATTACAGTAAGGTGGAGACTGTGAATATTTTTAAATAATTTCGCAAAAGCTTTCTTTATTAATTTTATTATTTTTCAGAGTTAATATTATGGTTTAAATTAATTTTGCGCCTATGGTCTTCACATATGTGCAAGTTAGATTCTTAGTCGTCTAATTTTTTAACATACAATTTTGTTTAAAATTAACATGTTGTGTAATTATTTTCTAGAGATATTACATGTTTTACTGGTAATAATATTGTCATTTACTTGTTTACAAAATATATTAATAATAAGTATGACAATTGAATTTAATAAAAAAAAATTAATCGATGTGGTAATATTTTTTATTAGCAATTAAATTAGATATTAATGAAGAACTAAAATAACTTTATTTAAAAAGCAAACTTAGAATTAAGTATTTATAGGCATTAAAATTGTATATTTACAAAACAAAAAATTTAAAATGGATGTAAATCTAATATTAACTATATTTTATATTTTCAAGATATTAAATATGTCGTTTCATTTAGTTTTTATATAATTAAAATAAGAATAATATTGCTATATACTTTTCACATTATTTTTTACATTATTTGTACTACTTTATATAATTTAATTAAAAAATAAAGTATTAATTAGATTATAAATATAAGACTAATATTTTAAAATATATAAATAAATTAAAATCATTTAAAAAATGTGATGAAGTCCTTCAATCTACTAAAAAATTTCGATTAAAATTTTTAAAACTACAAGAAAATTGATGTATGGCTTCAATCATACATACAATTTAGTGATGGCGAAATCCTAAAATACTTTCTACCTAGATTTCTTTACTGTAGGCAAAAACTTTTATCCAAATCTCTTATACACAAACTTTCTCGTTACTTTTGTGAGGTATACTACCTTATAAACAATCAAAAAGCTTAATTCATTTTTCTCTTCACTTCCAATTTTTATCCCTCTTATTAAAAGCATGACAATTTCAATTCAAATTATTGGTTCGTCTTCATGAATTATATTTTTTTATCATGTTTTTTAAGCAATCATTATCATTTTCACCATCTCATTGCTAGAATGTATATTATAGTAATATTAGCGCAAGACACAAAATTTAATATTTACACATAAATATCAAATTTTATGTTAAATTCCTAATAATCTAACATAAAATTATTTAAATTAGGACTCTTAATTTCTTTTTCTTTTTTTATGATTTATTTTCTCTCCGATTCTCGATTTCTTTTTTCACTCGCTATTGTGTGAGTGGTAATAAATCTTTTGAAGGTCTTTTTATAATTGTGGGTGTTTCGTGATGGTAGTTTTTTTCTAATTTAAATTGAAATTTTTGTAAGTCCAAAGGCATTATTGAGTTACGAGATACATGTCTACCTAGATGCTTTTGGAAGGTCTCAATCACAATAATACATGAATGTGTCCATTATTTTGTATTAATTTGTTATCGTTTTGTTTTATTGTTTATTATTTTGTTAGCTGTATTAACTTTTCATATCCTAAATTTGCGCTATTTTGATGTATTTCTGTATTTATACTATTCACCCGATTTTATAAAAATCATTAAAAATTACTAAAAATTGACATTTAATTTAATATATTTTTTGTGATAATTATTTTTCGTATATATTTGATAATAAAATTCTTATATTTGATAAAATAGTCACATATTTTGAGACACATAAATTTAGTATAAGAAAACTTTAAATATTCATAACTTTTTGATAAAAAGTTTGAATTAAGAAAAAATGAAAATAAAAATAGGTCGAAATGAAGAGAATAATCTATTAATCAATAATCAAAAGGGATTGGAGGACTAAAATCTCCAAAATACCTCTACTTATTATAATTTTTTTCAATATTTTTGAGTTATTTTTCTGAACTTTAGACATTTAGTTTACATATGTACACTTTTTATATAAAAAAAATCCAATTTTTTTTAATGTTTTTTTTATATCAAATAGAAATTTATTTAATATTTACATTTTAGATATTCCATACTTATTTGTGATTTGATCATTTTGTCTATTATTGTGATTTGTGTTTAATGTATCTAGAGAAAAGGTCATTACATTTGATTTTTTTTTTGTATTTTAAATTTTTTATTTTAAGTCAAAAGTAGCCAAATTTAAATAAAAAAAACTCAAAAAATTTACATTGGACCGTATCCAAGTTCGAGATAAATTTGCATCTGCATGTGTATGGTCCAACCTAAATTTACATTTAATATTTTTAATATTTTGTTTGACATAAAATTAAGTTTCCCACTTGTATGTTAGATTCTTAACAATGTAAGTAATCCTAAATATATGACCGTAAAATAATTTTTTTATACTAGTTTTAACATGGCATTGTAATTTTCTCTTTCTCAAATTTTTAATAAATGTAAATAGTCCTAAATATATGACATAGAATACTTCTTTTATACTAGTTTTAACATGGTATTGTAATTCCTTCTTTTTATCTGATCTCTTAATCTTAAATTATTTCAAATTGTTATTGCTTTATTATTGAACTCATTTTAATTGGTTGACATATATATATATATATATATAAATAAAAAAGTGAAAGCAATCTATCTTAAAACTAATATATAAATATATAAAATAATTTTAAGTCTAACTCGTTTTTGTGAAATTGTTTTTAAGATATATTGCTTTCACTTATATATTTATATATTGTAAATTGATTTTATCTCTAATCTATATAATATTTACAATATACCCTTTACATCGATACACGTACATAATAGTAAATTTTGTGGTTTGATAAACTCTAATATCATATTAGAAAGTTAGTTTAAATTTAACTCATCCTTACAAAATCATATAAGATCAGGTTTTGTTTTACTTGTATATTATACTTTTTTTTTATGTTATTTTTAATTAATGTAGGATCTTTAATGTATTATATTTAACTGTTTTAACTTGGTTATAAAATATATTTTATTTTCTTAATCCTTCAACTTATTTTTTATTTAAATGATACATATTTTAATTTAAAATAAAATGAAACAAAAATAACGTAACAAGAAAAGAAACAATTGCAAGGTAAAAACAAATAATTGGATATTATTTTTTGTAAGAAAAAAGTACGCAACAGCAATAGATGTAAAAAAAAAGTTTGTAGAGAACTATTGGAGTCCATTATGGATAATAAATCATTTGAAGACTCTTCATTTGATACGCTCTTAGATATACATGACCCGTGTAGCAAACCTCATGAGCCTGGTCAACGAAGAGGGCAAGAATTTCCTTGCAAAGAGAAAACAAGCATTTGTGTAGTTTCCGAACTTTCCATAATACTCACATTTCTGGTTCCTCAAATTCTCCAACAACGCCACAGTAACCTCTGGTCTGACGTATCGGGTTGGGTGGCGACCACCCTTTGACCAATCAACCCAAGTCAAACTCCTGTTCGAGTTCTTCTCCCAAAATCTGATGCTAACAAACGTTGGCAAGTAATGTTCATCAGCATAACATGATCCTTTGCACAACGTTTGAAAAACTGGGAAGTAGGTTGTGTCGGACACCACTTCCAGTGCAAGCTCTCTGTCCATTTCGAACCACTGAGACCCTTTTCTCCATTGTTGGAGAGTGATGAGAGGGGCCATGCGGATGCTGTAACGGCCACGTCCAACTGCACTGTCTGCATCAAAAGCCATGACGTGGCTTTGGGTGGAGTTCATCAAGTAAGAGTAGATTGTTGAGAAGTTGAAGAGAGGAATGCAAGACTCTGATATCAGAACAAAGCGTTGGTTCGAGAAATCCAGAAGGGCATTCGCCAGAAGCCGACGCTCAGCTTCGAGCATGCTGAATTTCCCCCATTCCACTTCCTGCATTACTTGTTACCAGAGTAGGGTATGTTAGAACAAGGTGGTGCTGTTGTTAAATTTTAAGTTCATTTCACTTTTGATCATTCATTTCAAATAGTTGTGTGACTTTAATTTTCAAAAGTTTAAATGTTTTTGATGGGTAATTAGAAGTTTAATTGGAGCTTACAAGTTTCAAACTTTTATTACAGTGCAGGATTAATAACTAGCAGTCTGCAAAATTTCAAATATTTATGAACGTTTTCACTGGAAATGTGACGGCTATCTACTATCACTTAAATGCTATAGTGATGGAAATGGTGGCCTAGCTATTTAAATGCTATACATGTGGTGCTAGCAAATGACACTTCAATTGGGTAGTTTCTACTTTGAAAAGATAAATTATTTTATTTTTATTTGGTTTTTTTAGCAACTCTCCCCTTTCTCTCTTCATCTATCATTTTGGAAATCCTTTTATTGTCATAAAATGCATAGTCATATGTGGTTCATTTTATTACTTTTATCATAATGTGACTTTTTTGGATATCTTCCTTCAGAGGGTCTTCAACTTTTATATTATACTTGTTTGAGTGGACATCCTCACTATTTATTGTCGAAGTAGAGACATTAAGGATGTATTATCAATGAGTCATTATATTGAACTAAACCAAATATCAAAATCATCTATAGTTAAAAATCTTAAAATAATATATTTATCAATCTTTATTTTTATATATTATTTATTTTAGTCTTTTTGTCGATTGAATATCCTTGAATCCCTGATAAAAACAACTGCAAGCCAAAATTACAGGAACCCTGGAGCAACTATCAGAAGCATGCTTGAGATGTTGTGGCAGTGACATTATTGTTGAAGCTAGATCGATTTCATCGACTCTACTTGGAGGTACAGATTGACTAGCTTGAGGTTGCCAGGGAATATTATCAAGCATTAGGGTTGTTAAATTTTTGTTTGAATTAAACTAAACTAGTACCTAACTCAACTAACTACGTGGAAAAAGTTGAATTAAATTGTTTTTAAAAACTTACTCCTAGATAAATTTATTTAAACTGAACTGAAACTGACAAATATGTTTTAAAATAAAAATGTTTATTGATAAAAGTTTTATAATTTAAATAATTTAAAGATAATGGAGTGAAAGTGAAGTCTAATAATACTTTGATGTATATGTAATTCATGTTTTATCTTATGCATTTAGGTATCATATTGCTCTAATTATCCATGCATATGTTATTGTATATGCTTGGATACTCTTACTATTTCTTTTATGTTCTTAATATTTCTTTTATGCTATGGATGACTAGAATAAACAAGCACAAACTTAATAAAATGGAATACAATTTAACCTTTTTATATAACTTGTAAAACCCTATTATCAAGCTTTGATTTCCCTCTTTAAAAGTTTTTCTTTAAGTTTAAATCTTTTTTGAAAAGCTTTAAATAACATTTTGCTCTAATCACAACTATCATTTTTAAGTTTTTTTTTTTTTATAAATTTAATCCTTTAAAAGAAAAAAGTAATTCAAATGACTATATAGATAACAAGTTTCATGTTTTGTTATAATGCAAAACCGATTTAATAAAAATGGAGATTATGAAGGCATAAATAGTTTGATCCATGGATAGATGACCTATAATAAAAATTCTAACACTTATCAATCAATATAGTCTTGTCATGACAGTCCATGATTTTGATAATAAACAAATTATATTAATTTTAGGATCTAATCACATCTACCCTTAATGTGCATAAGGAAAAGCAAGCAAGTGTTTATGTTAAAAGCAAGTTGAACTCTCAAAAAGTATAAAATGAATAAAGAGTACATATAACACCTATATCTAGACAAAAAAACATAAGACATCAACATCATAGGGTAAACATTAAGCCACATGAATATCACTATACACAAATTTTATTTGCAAGACCACCTACTCTTCATCAAAGGTAAGTCATAAATTCCCATTAAGAGTCTCACACAATAAACCAACCTTTTCCAAATTTCTATGCTTAATTTGGTGTTGTTAGTACTATAAAGAAATATTCAAAAGGGGTCTTTGCATAGCGAGTTGAGAGTAACAAAAATATATGTCAACAAAAAAGCTACCATTATTTACTAAATCATTGGCATAAGAACAAAATGTGCAAGCTTTAGCAGTCTTTTTTCAAGAAATTTATAAATAGGAGATTGTCATGCAACCAAACTAATATCTTACATTAAAAATAGATGTATTTTGTGTGTTGTTGCCAAGTATTTGAAAGATCATTTAATAGGCAATACAAAATTCTTTTCTTGTAAAATCTTTACTGGTAAGTCTATTCACTCGATAAGGAGCGCATATAGTTAATATCCTCTATTCATAGAGTTTATCTTGTAATCTTTGTATCCATGACTAACTATAATAGAATAATCAAGAAGTCATAAGTGACTTAATTTTGAGGAATACATGTTCTTTATCTCAAGGGGAGATAAAATGGATAGTCAAGAGTGACCTTCTGTACTCAATATAAGCCAAAATTTGTAGTGATCAAACTTTTAATCAAGATTTGATTAGTGAAACTCTTCATAGATTTTAAAGGAGAACAAGATGTAGCCTATTGTTGGGGTGAATCAATATCAAATTCTCTAAGTGTTGCATTCCCTCGTCCATTACTCTTGTACTAGTCATCAATTGTCCTCTTCATGCTCTTGTGAAAATATTTTGCAAATGTTTTTTAATCATCAAATGATTATCCCCAACCCATTTAATCATCATCCTACTGGAATGAGTTTTCAAAGTGTTTTTTAAAGCTCTATGCAACCCTTTCTAAAGCTAACCTATTATTTTAACTTAATTTGGAATAAAAGCAAATGAAAATAATTCTATGTGTATTAGTATTTGGGATTGAGAGTATTATAAATGTTTGAATTTGTATTAAGCCGTACTTAAGTTGTGTAGTTAGAATATTAGGAAGATATCATAGTAATCAGGAATGGAACATAATAAAGATGAAAAGCTTTCATGCTTTTATATTCGAGGTCTGATGGCCTCGATGTTATTGAGAATTCAGACTTAGATTTTGCTAGATGTTCATATTAAGGGGAAGTGTAATCTGTAGTACATGCAAAATACTATATTGATTAAATGATGTATAACTTCCATTAATTAGTGCCTAATCTTAATCATGAAATTAACAAAAGGAACCATATAGTCATTTCAATACATATTATGGTAGTTCAATTAATTAATTTATTTATTCATTCTTTTAGGTAATGTCATAAGAGAATGAGTAAATTTAAGATTTTATGTTTCAAACAAGAGCTATGTGATTTATCATGAACTAGTAAATAAATATTTAAGAAATACATTATAAATTTGTTTAAATAGAGCCATTTCTAAAAATAAAAATTATTTGTCAATTTTGTGGCTTTTAAATAATGTTTCCTCTCACAATCCTCACTATCACAAATGAGAGAGACTAATAGGAACAATTAAGGAAGTGAATTTTTTTCATTATTTCTCAAGAAGATCAAGTCTTTCTAAAGTTTTTGGAACATTTTCATCCAAATGAAATGTACACACAATTTTCCATAGCTTTTTCCTATTTCTGTTTACATTTCTAAGATCGTGTTAGTTTTCTATAATTAACAATATTGGAAAACCTAAAGAACATATATGGTTTTTCAATCAAAATTATAATTTTATCATATTAATAATATACAGTGAAATTTAATTGAATCCTTCATTATGAATACAATCGAAATGATTACTTGAAATTGATCAAAGAAGAATACTAATATAAGTCCTTACAATAATTTCTCTATGTTTTTTTTTCATCTTTCTTCTATTTGTCCTAGACAAAATATTTTATTTAAAGTAAGGTAATTGAAAATGTAAATTAGTGATTGAATGAATAAAAACTAACCTTGCTAGGAATTCTCCTTGCATGAAACACTGAACTCTCCGGATCTGAACCATTGTAAGAAGGACTAGAATGCACATAAATTGAATAATATCCTTCTTGTCCTATGAAGAACTTTTCCCAAAAAAGAGCTAAAGGCACAATATCCCTTACCAAAAACATGAAGGCCACCTTAGGGACTCGATCAAAGGGGTATTCATGAATCTTAGGGGTCATTGAAGCTCTCCAAAATAGTTCTTCATCACTCATATCATGCACAACATTAGAGGGCATAATAAACTCTTTCATATCATGTTGCACAAAATTAAAAGGTTGAATGAACTCTTTCACATGATGCTTAACATTGGAAAGTTGATTAAACACTTTCACACCATGCTTAACATTGGAAGACTGAATAAACACTTTTAATCCTTCTTTATCAAGGCTAGAATTACATACTTTTGGTTTTTCAATTGGAAATGACATTGGTAACGATACATTTTTTGTTAAAGAGTGTGAGAATTGAGTGGTCGGTAAACTACTACAACTTTTAAGAAAGAAACTAATGATGATTCCAATGGTCACACCAATAGCCAAAAGGAGGAGATTAGGAAGGAAACGAACAAGTTGCAAATGACAATTCTTAGAAATAGAATTTGATGGATTCTGGTTATTTGAGCCTTTCATTTTTTTAAATTTCTCTAAAGTATAAAAATTGGAGGTTTTTTTGTCAAGAAAGGATGAAAGGTAGAAAATGGCTATTCAATATCCCTTAATAAGAATTATTATAAAAGGACATTTGGTATACACTGTTGAAGACAAATGTTCAATACTTCAAAGTGAAGTTATGAAAATAAAAACATTATAATCATACTTATCTTCTAATCAAAATATGTTATAGTCATAAATTATAATAAAACATTAGAAACACTCAAAAGCATAAAGGATCACCAAAGGTAAAACTAGTCTAAAATATTAGATGGATAGTTGGAAATGTGAGCTAGAGAAAGAGATATAAAGTTATGTAACATAATAGTTACTGATATAAAGAGATTAAGGTACTCTATCTGCAACTTGTTTAGTTCCAATTTATGCAAGGGGTAGCAAGAGCTATCACATGGAGTGATGACTTTGAAGACTATTTATGCATCATGAGAACCCCCTACCTCCTCCTCTCTTTTCTTTCCTTAATTTGTGCAGACATAATTCCTTATTTACTTGTGTCTTGGAAACCTGTAGAAAGAAATAAAGTTTTATTAAAAATAAATAGAAAAATACCAACACATAAATGAAATATTGAGTTAAAACTTAAAAATAAATACATATTTTACTACCATTTTCTTTTGTAGCTTAATTTAATAATTATAACCCTATGAAAAGGAACAAGCTACATAATTAATAGGGTTTGATGTTTCTTGACCATGAATTTGGTTAGTTAGGTCATAGTTTATTTTTTGAGAACCTAATACACTGCAAACTTTTCGACTATGGTGCATTGTTTTTTTCAAAGCTAAAGAATTGAAAATGATATTGGATTTTCAGGTTTTCCTCCTATATGAAGAATATGACCAAATGTAATCTCATTTATCTCACTTATTTAAGAGCGAAAGGTTTATAATAGGGTTGTGTGTGAGACTATCTTGTTTAAGGAGGGTCCAATAGCGGTCCGATAGAGAGTGACCTGATAGGCCCAACAATCGTGTCTGGATAGGCTCTAATACCATCTCAAGAAGTGAAATTTAAGCCTAACTCAACCTTACAAAATCGGCTTGTAAAGTGAGGTTTGCACCTGTTTATAAACTATTGAAAAGGCCTCATCTCTAGTAGATGTGGGATCTCCAACATATTTAAATATAAATTGCTCCAACGTGTAATATCATGCAAAATTTAGAAGATTTCTGAAAATAAATTAAAATTGGAAGTTTTGAGATAGAAAAGTTTTATATAATTTGAATTTGTTTATCTCAGATTAAATTCATACATTAAATGAAATTAATTTTGATTGAAATTGATTTATTATCAAAATATTTTCAGTGAAGGAATAATGCAATTTTTTCCAAATTGAATAAGAGAATGATGAAAATGCACATGCACGAGTGATGAAACATTTAAGAGAAGAATTATGAAGCATACAACTTTCAAATGAATACGAGAGAATGATGAATAAAAAAATGAGACTTGTGAGGAACATGATCAACAATTCTCATTTCAACATTTAAAGTGCTGCACAAATGGAAGGTTTTCAAATGAATTGAAAAATTCATTAAACGCATTAAAGAAGAAAATATTCAGCAGTAGATAGGAATTTGTTCATAGAATCTTCAACCATCATCATTCCAAAATCTATATAGAGGACCTTGAAGGTGAACGTGAAAAATAATAGAAAAATTGTGAGAGGTCTATCTCTTGGGAGATTAGGATTAGAATACCTAGAGAGGTTTGTAAACGTTCTTGGAAAGGTGTTAAAACTCAGTACCTGAAGATATTAGAATACTTGCTACCTAGAGAGGTGGATAATGCCTATTACCTGGAGATGTAGAGAATGTTTGTTACCTGAAGAGGTGGAGAATACTTATTTCCCGAAGATGTGTTAAAACTCATTTCTAGTGAAAGCACTTAAGGGGATTGGATGTAATCTTGTTTGTAGGGTGAACCAATATAAATTTTTGTCTACTTCTCTCTTTGCCTTACGCTTTATTTATACTATGTTTGAAGTGGTCATATTTAACAATTTGAGTTCAGACTCCATTTAATTAAACCCTCATTTTCTAGAACTAACTATAACTACAAGAACCTCGTTATTGAAAATACAACAAACAAACAAAAAGAGATGAAAGAGAAAAAAACCATTGTGAACACGATTGCAAATATTTGTATCTCATTTTCTTTAATCCTCACCCCTACGCTTAAGCTTATTCCCAATCCCGACAATAATTCAAAGCATCTCAATATACATTTCACAATCAATTATCAAACAATTTGCTCTCACGGTTCTCCAAAAAATAGTTATCATCTACAAACTAAAGTAAAGCAATATCCATCTTTTACCTACACATTTTGAAACCAAAAATAAGATAGCATGTAAAGCTGGTCTCATATAGACCTTCTATTACACCAAAAATAATCAAAGAGCTATGTATCTTCACCTCAATCATTTTCTTATGAAAAACTTTCTTATTGAGCTTTGGAGTCTCAACATGCTTTTTCCACAATATATCTCTAAATTCAAATCATATATCCTTTCAAAATCAACCTTTAAAACCAAATGAATATTTCACTAACTTTGGTATTTATGCTTTGAAATGAATTATAGTTGACACTAAATTCATCTTGTAACTTTACAATAATTGACTCACAATTTAATTCTTTGTGCCCGTTCTTGCACAGCCAGTCTCCCATTTCTATGAATTAAGATTTTTCATTATTTATTTTTATTTCACCATCTTATAGTTCCCAAACTTTTCTTTACTTCATTTTTTATTTCTAATTTTTTCCTCTCTCTCCTTGTGTTGAATTTGTTATATATATCCACTTTTTTTGTTGTGTCCATTTATTATAGAGTAATAACTTTTGCTATAATTTCCTCCTCCATCACCAAATCTCACCCAAATAACTTTCTATGTTCCATGTTTATCTAAATTTTCTTTGGATCATGTTTATCCAGAATAATTAATTACAATGTGTTGGCTTGGTTTGCTTTTATTGTCATATCTAATCCATGTTTGCATCCTTTCCACCATTGACTTTCTACCACCAAATTTATTTCTTGTTTATTCTATCCTACCCTTTTTCCCAACATCAAAACCTCGATCTTCTTCTGTTTGAGTTTCTTCCATGTTCTCTTGCTTCCTTCCCGTGGGTGAGTTATATATGTTTTCTCCCCCAATTAATACTCCACCACTCATCATGCATGTTGTCTACTATGAGTTGGCCAAACATCCTTTCCCTATTTTCACATGTTGATCTTCAGGCAAACATTTTTAGTCTTTCATGGTGTTCGGTTGTATCATAGCAATAAGGCAATTGCTTCCTGCACTCTCACATTTGCTTCCTGCACCCTATCAAATGTGTAAAAGGACTTTGATGTCCCTATAAATGAACACAAAAGGGAAAGGAGATGCTGTGGAGGAGGTGTTGCGAAGGAGCTGTTGCTGCAGAGGTGTTGCAATGCTACGAAGGTGTTGTGAAAGGAGCTGTTGCAGAGGTGCTGTGAAAGGAGCTGTTGCGGAGGTAATGTTGTAGAGCGATGGACAAGTAGCAGCGGAGTGGTGGACGAGCTGCGGTGGAGCACTGGTGGAGTGGAAGATATGTTAAGGTGGTTTTGATTTGAATGTAGGTGTGTTATGAGGGTATGATGAATTTTATGGTTGTTGGTGCGACGGTGGGGAGTGGGGTGTTTTTCTTGAATTTTGAAAAACGTTTTCTAGAATTTATTTATTTTTTCAAAGTTTTGATTCATTTCGAAAAATATTTTTTAAAATGTAAATTTGATTTTTAGAAAATATTTTTCAGAACATATTTTCAGAAAATTTTTTCCAAAAGTGACTTCTGTATCTCGAAAAACATTTTTCGAAAGTCATTTTTGAATTTTGAAAAATATTTTCTGAAACTACATTTTACACTCCAAAATGCATTTCAGAAAACATTTTTCGTAAATCATTTTAACATACCAAAATGCATTCTATAAAACGATTCCCGAAAACTAATCCAAGGATAATTTTGATATTTTAAAAGTTTAATATAGTGCAAGAAGTAAATGAGGGGTGCAGAAAGTAATTTTCCAACATAATTCTTTCCAGTTTCAGCCTCTGGGCCTTTAGAAATTGATTGCAGGCAATTAATTCCTCCACCTCCACAATTTTTAAAATAACTATTTTACCCATTTTTAAAGAAACTTCCGGATTACTTGTTTTGAAACACACTGTTAGAAATTTATGAAATATATTCTGAAACACATCTTTTAAAATAAAATTTCTTGAACTTATGAAATATATTTTGGAATATAACAAACTTTTCAAAAGATATATAATACCTTCCAAAATGTATGTTTTCAGGATGTGTTTTCCAGAATATATGAAATGTATTCTGAAAGTAATGTTCCAGAACAAGATTTTTTTTGTTTCTCCTCTTCTAACAATGTGTTGTCCTTCTTTTTTTCTTCTTTCAAAACGGTAATGGTGTAGCAGCAAGGAAAGTGATAGCAATATCAATGGTGGAGTAAACGAGAGAGAAACAAATCGGATAATTTGATTATTTTACCCAATTATAGGGGTGTAAGTTAAAAAATGGATGCAGAACATAATTGCTCTTTTTTGCAGAAAAAGGTAAAAAGTTAATAGGGAAATTAATCCTATTGAAGGCCATATTGATTGAATGTTATTCTACATTATGAAAATATTTTATGAGAAACAATCTTTTAAATAGATTTTATTCATTTGAACTAAGGAAAGTTTTATGAAATGTTTTTCTTTTTTTACTGAATAAGGGTGTTATGGTTTTATGCATTATTGAGAACAATACAATGTTAAAAGTACGTAATTAGTTTAATGATGTATTTGCAATCAATTTTTTTCTTAAGATTTAAAAGGAGATTAAGGAAGTAACAAGGCAGAGAGAATAAAAATAATTTACAATAACAACACGATATACAATTTTAAATAGGCTAAAATGTAATTTTATCTCTTAAAAATTTAAGAATTTTACGTTTAGTCAATAAAAAAATTCTTGAAATGTATATAGCTTTTGCATTTGATTCCAAAAGAATAATAAGTTTAATTTTTCTCTTCCAACTATGTTGACACTTTTAAATGATCTTAAAATATTTTAATAATTTTTTTATCTTTTTGAATTTTTTATCATAACGAAAATTATATATATAGTTTCTATCATACGGAGATCGATATATGTATCGTAATGGCTATGATTAACTTAAAAAAAAGAAAAATCACAAGTGTAACTTTTTTTATTACAGACTAATTTCTCTAATATAGAATTTGTAAATTTTGATTTAACTAAAAAAATATAATTAAACCTTCTTAATATTATGAGTTGCTGCCTCTACCAAATAAAATGTAGATTTAAAGAGATCATTATTAACAACATAAAATCAACCTAATTTATAATTTAAATATTGTTTTCATTAAAGTTATTTATCTTTTTAATTTCAGTTTTATAATTTAATTTTCGTTTTACATTGGTTATCTCGTTTAATTCAGCTTTTCTTTACTGTTATTATTTTTAGAATTTCTGTTTCAGTTTTTTTTTTTTTTTTTTTTTTTTTACTATCAATCCTCCATTTTCTAATTTATTAAAAAAATTCTTTAATAAACTTGAAGTGCATGTTGTTTCTTTATATTCGACTTAGATTAACTTTATATTAAATTACGAGAACCTTAATTTTGTTTTGAAAATGGAACCTAACTAATGGTTCATCATATATGACACTCTATCATTTGGTAAAATTAGAATTGGATACCTATTCTTTAATCCATGTGGACGATAGTATACCTAACTACAAATACAAATGTAACTTTTGTATATGTGATTACATTTTTTTTCTTAGCTAAAATTATACTCTAACAATAGTAGTTATTGCAGATACATTGATATAATAGCAAATAAAAATGAAAACATACTCATTGTCTAACACAAAAAAAAAAAAAAATGATGAGATAAACAATCTCATCTTCTTTTAGGTATAGTTAATGCAATTTTAAGGTAACAATCCATTAAAATGAAAATGCTTCAATACTTTTCCTTACGTTAATTTGAAATCTCTTTGATACTTTATCTCATGTGACTACTTCCATCTTGTAATTATCAAATAATTGTCCTAGAAATAGAAACACAAACCTGGTTTTTTTTGGCTGAATTTCCACCTAGTAGAGATTAACCATCAACTCCAACAACCTCCGAAATCACCATATGGGGTATGATCTTTTAGAAAATTTAGTTAAGACATCTTTGAACAATTTGACATCATGATCTGCATACACTTAGGGCATTAGTCACACATGTTGCTGATATAACTATGCTACTGAAATTTCCAATCATGTTGAAACACATAAAGCGATCATAAGTGAGAGAAATACTTAAGCTTTGTATCAAATATGGAAGTTATGTAAATACCTAAATTTCTTATTTTACTACTATGAACATAACATCATAGTAGGCCAAAGTTGCATAAATCTTTTAGTTCATTTGATACCTTTTTATGCCTAAAAAGGTTGATGCAATAAAAATAATGTATAATGTAATGATAGCCTCTGAAAAAGAATAAAAAGATATCATAATTTATTTTCTATAAAATTTGACAAGGTATCACCTTATCTCAAGAATAAAAACTTTTATCAAGATGCTAACAAAGGGACAAACAATGGATAGAAAACATTTTGCAAATAGAATTAACTTGGTGATAGAACCAACAGATAGCCTCTTTTCAATCCAGTAAATACAATGAATCACTATGGTAATTTTTTAGGTTTCTACTGAAATATACCAATTAACTATAGATAATGAAATAAAATTGCATCACAACTCGATGTAGAAGCTTTGAGAACTAAATAAAAACAATCTCCAATCAGAAGCGTATAAGCAATACACAATTATATTATTTTAATCAAATGTAGTTTCTGATTAAAGCCTGCTATTAAGAAATTGAACATGATCATCTTATCAATTGTTATGTAGAATATCCGATACATGATTAAATGTGGTTATTTTCTTGTTTAAATTGCACATGCACTTCATCTCCTAAACATTATTGGCACAATAAATTGAATGTTACATTTTAAATTGACAGTTATATATTTAACTACAGTTGTCTATATTTTTATTTATCAAAATCACTCCTATCCCTCTACATATATACGATTCATGAGTACAAAATCTTGATACTTTTTTTAGTTATTTCGAAATCCATTTGGCAAAGCAACTAAAAAATAAATTAATAAGAAAATGGAAGAAGAAATAGACAGAAGGAAGAAAAAACACTTGCCATGACTAACCGTAAAGCTTGACTCTGAATACAGTTCCGTCGATGGAAAGGAAGGAAGAGGAAGACACAATAGCTAGTTAGTTAACTCTATTTCTTGTAATTTTTTTAATTAAAAGAATAAATAAGTTATGGTTTTGTTGGCTAAAGATGAGTTAACAAACTTATTTAGGGTTTAGAGTTTTGACCATTTCAATATTTGAAAAGAGAAAGGTTATAAAAAATATATATATTTGTAAAGGGCAAAATATTTATTCATTACAGTTGTTTAATTAAAATAAATATTATTTGAACTTTTCATTTATAATTATAAAAATGCCATTAACTTTTCAAATTATTTTATAGCTTCAAAATACTTTTACAAAAGACGGAGAAAATAATAAAATATCATATTAAGTTTGAGAGAAAATATATTTTAGTTTATCAAAAGCTATATAAGTTACACTATTTTATTATATTTATTATTTTTAAACATTTGTACATGAAATTAATATTTTGGTGTTCTCATAATTCCTTTGACAGATTTCGACGAAAAGATAAATAGTTATACTTATATTGCTGCGATTGAAATCACAGTAGCTAACGCCCAAAGAAAATAAAGAAAAATATAAATTATTTTGAAGTTACCATCATATTTTATTAAATTAGAAATAATTGGAAAATTCTTGTTTGCTAAAAATATAAAATATAGTCAACGAAAACCAACTTAAGTTAAGGATTTGGTTATGTGTAAGAAATTATCAAAACTAGATTGTACTATCTACCCCTAATATATCTATAAAAAAATTTGTCTTTTATATAATTGGAAAATTATTTATCACTTAAAAATTAAAATTGGACGGTCTAAAAAGTTTTACATATTTCTTATTTTGAGTAGGAAACATTTTTTACTCAAAATTCACTTCTTAGGATTATTGTTGTTCAATAGGTCTTTAATCTGAGTATTTGAATTATATTTATGGTTTTATCATGATTTGACTTTTTATACTCATATAATAAATGTTCCTATTGTGTGAAATAAAGTAGATATAATATATAGTGTTTCATAGGCAACAACTTAATGATGCAAGTCATTAATATTCTCACTAACACCCAAGTTTTGATAATAACAAAAAAGATAGTTTTGGTTTATCTAATATAAGTTGCCTATTGTGAAACAAGTATGAGATGAAAGCAAATGATATGAGATTTTTCTTGTACAAAAAACAAAACAATTGACAAGATGCAAGTCACACCTTAAGCATAATATGCAAAATGGAAGAACACATCATAAAAGATAAACATAAACTGGTTATTCTAAACGAAACCCATAATACCAAGAGTATCTATGAAGTTTATTGAAAACCAAACTCATTTATAAAGCACTAAACAAAATGGATTTCAAGATGCAAGTGCCATCAAAGAAATTCAAGTCTTAGAAGCATAAAACATAAATGTTAAGACCATAATGACCTTCCATGTGCTAGACGATAGGAAAAAATGTTAGATTATATAATGCATTAGACAATGTGTATACATTAAATGATGTAAATGTGTCAGAAAAAACCCAAATATTAAAAGATGATCAATTTTAAACATTAAATCTTTAAACACAAGCTGTGTAAAATAGACACAATTTTTAAGTACTCATCACTAAATACTTATGTAAGATATAACTTTGTCTAATATTTACAAATTGACTAAAAATACTTTTCAAATTTTTTTTTAACTAAATCACTATTCATCTAAGCCAAATATTAACTAAATCACTATTCATCTAAGCCAAATATGATATCGTAAGTAAAAATAAAATATAATAAAGATAGAGTGGATATCACATCTCTCTATACTAGAATGACAAAAGTATGAACAAAAATATTAATAAATCTTTTAACACAAAATCCTATAAAGTTATAACCAACACCCATACTTTTTAAATGTTTATAAAATAAAGTTAAAGACTAAAATTTAAGTTCCATTATTTTCATGAAAAGAAACACCAACATTTACATACTCACTTATAATATGACTTAACTATTATTAATGCATGAAGTTTGATTAGTTTAAAATTTCAATTACCTTTTTGACAACTATTAATCTATTACATTTATATAGATGAATCTTAAAGACATAAAAGCATTGAATTAAAATAGTTTGGGTAGTTTATTTTTATTGTTTTTCTAATTTTAAAATATAAATTAAAGGTAAAATAAAAATATATTATGTGTACGGAGATAAGTTTTTTTTATATAATATTATCGATTAATAATCTTAATTAATATATTGATTACTTTTAATTTCTGTTAAAAAAGTAGAAAACAAGAATGCCATCTTGGCCGCGTGGACGAAAAACAAAGATCAGAATTTGTTTCTGAAACACCAAAACCAGACCTATTTCTGAAATTGTGCTAGATGGGTAATCTTTTCCTACTGCATTTTTTGTTGCAATGTGCGCCACCTGCGGAGACGTATTGTGTTCGACAAAGAATGACACTAATAGTTTTACCGTAACAGATAACGGTGTTACAAAACATTAATTGCGGCGGCGGTGGCAAGTAATCCATATCACTACATTCTGACAGAATGAGTTTTCTTGGCTGTATTCCTCACTGCCATCGATCGCTTATGGAGTAAGCTTTTCTCCTTCACTTTCTCTGCGAATGTAACAAGCATGACCAAACACGTCCCTTTTCTTTCTTCAAGACCCATCAATTGCAGCCACTAAAGATCCGTTTTTTTTTCTCACCAAGAAGATTAGAAGATCTCGTTCTTCGTGGGTTCTCCACCGTTTCGCTTTTGCTGAGTCTTGGAACCCTGCTTCAAGTTTTTTTTTTTTTTTAAAGTTAAAGTGAATTATGTGAGAAACTGAAGAGAGTTTGAACGCCCCAAAGACCCAGAGAGAGAAGAAACGAATCAACGAGAGAGAAAAAGGGTGGAAATAACCCAACAAATTTTCTCATTCTCTTTCAACTTTCAACTCTTGAGACCAGACCCTTCGTTGATTTTGCTTGGCAGTTTCCCATTCCCGAAGAACACGTTTCAGCCCCTTCGTTAGACCAATTCGCCGCATAAACAAAACCCTTCTCTCAAGTTAACCCCCAAATCACACCCTTTATTGTTTTGTCTCCTCTCAACATTTGAAACTTGTATATATAGAAACAAGTTTTTAGGATCTGCCATGAAAATAACTCCCTTCACTTCTTCTGCAAACTAAGGAACTACTTGCCTTCGATTTTGATAAATTGCGTTTTGGGATTCTAATATGAGTAGAAATGAGGAAACTTCTAATGGTAGAAACCACATTAGGGCTTTAATTTGCAACGCTGCTGCTGGTGCCTCTGCTGGTAATTACCTTTTCTGTCTTTGGCTTTGACCCTTTTCCTATTATGGGTTCTTTTTTATTGGGTGTGTGTCAATTTTGTGAATTTTGATTCTCAGTTGCTATTTTTGTCACTCTATGCTATTCTTTTCCAGAATTGCTTGTTTGACAGCGTGACATTGAGTATTGATGGATTAACGATACAATTGCATTGTGCAGGGGCAATAGCGGCTACATTTGTGTGCCCGTTGGATGTGATCAAGACTAGACTACAAGTCCATGGGCTTCCTCAAGGGCAGACAGGTATTTCTTTTGTTGATTGCTTAATGCAGGGTTTTAATTGTGTCCAGTGTTTTGTATTGCATTCTCATGAGACGATTCTGGTGCAATTTAGATGTTGCAACTGCGACTCATGGTGTGGTCTGAAATTTGAAACATAGACTTATTGCATGTCTGGTTACACATTTTATGCTATCAGACTTGCTCCAATTTATAGTTTTTCCATCATATCTCACGATTTGTAGCAATTTTAATAGGTCTCTGATAATGCTGTGGTTGATGTTGAATTTTTGTTAAGATTGAGAAGTTTCCAATCATTGATAATTGGCATAAGTTTATTAGTTCCATGTGTCCTTGTGAAGATTTTGCTAAGGCTTTTTAGAAGTTTTCATTCTGAGTGGTTAGTGTTTGTGATTGTGTCATCAACATGTAGTCTAAATTGGGTGATCTTAGTTCAATTCAAAGTGTCAATGATATATAGTTCTATGAATGAATTATGTCCAGCATTTGTTTTGTGATTAATTTTTTAGCATAACTTTTGTTGTTCTCCTAGGTAATGTTATTGTGTCAAGCTTGCAAAATATAGTAAGGAATGAAGGCTTCAGGGGAATGTACCGTGGTCTTTCACCAACAATACTGGCGTTACTTCCAAACTGGGCAGTGAGTTTCTTTTCCTGTTGCCTCTAACTAATGGCTGTTGTAGTTAAAAATGCAACAAGGCTTTGTGAAGCAGAGCCTCGGATGTGCTTCTGTTTTTGCTTGTTTAAGCATTATTGACCTCCATCTTCTCATGTCATACACACAAACTATTGGTAACATAAATGAGAATAATTAATAAGCCCAAAATTTGGAGTTACATGGATCTTGTTTATAAGAAAACTAACTTGAATTGTCAAAAAGGTTTCCCACAAGGCAAAGGTGTGAGAGAGGGTCATGTATGCAGCTATATCATTGTATATGCAAAGAGATTGCTTCCAGATTCAAACCTATGACCAACCCATCACCAATGTGCAAATTTACAATTGTGTCAGGGATTGATCTTATGTATAGCTGATGATAATCTTGACATTTATTTTTATTTCTCATAATCCTCTCTGATACAGTCTTCACCAAGCTACTTGCTAATATATTCTTCATTACCACTAGTTTGCAAAATTCTTTATCTCCTTAACAAGTGTTTTTTCTCTTTAATTGTTCGCTTCATTTTGTAATAAATCTACTTTTATGTTCAGTCTCCTCTTCTGTTTAGTTCAGGCATAGAGATAAACAAGTTTTTCCATTTGTCCTGAAATGTTAACTGATGATCTTTATATCAATTCTTATTTAGCAATCATCTAAAATGACTGCCTCTTTACCTTCTTGCTGGAGGAATTTTTAATCTTGTCCCCCTCAGTGTCGCAAAGCAACATATACATTGGTATTAGTATGAGAAACCAACTAAAAGTTAGTCTCCCGGACCAGTTGCATCTACTTTGTCCCATGAGGATCCTTCTTCAAAGCATTGATTAGTCATATTTTTATATTAGAAGATGGATTATCTTTATTTTACTGTTTAATCATATGATGCTTTCTTTTCATAGTTCATATCTTTTCAAATAATATAAACTCTATTGTAGGTTTACTTCACATGTTATGAGCAAGTAAAGGGCCTGCTTCGTTCACACGGTATATATTATCCCAAGGCTCAATACCTTGTTCAAATTTATGTTCTTCTCTTTAAGGCTTCAGGAGTATAATACTGAAATTGTAAAAAATAATTTTCTGAAGTATGAATTCTTCAGATCTAATATTTAAAAACTAAATTTGTCAAAAAGTAATTTTCGGAAGTAGAGTTCTTCAAATCTAATATTTAATTTTGATGGATCAACTGTATTTTTATTGATGTTCTTTATGGTATATACTCTCTCAGATGGTTGCAAGGAACTCACCACTATTGGAAATATGATAGCTGCTGCTGCCGCTGGGGCAGCAACAGCAATTTCTACAAATCCATTATGGGTTGTTAAGACAAGACTTCAAGTAAGTTTCGATGAAGTTTACTGTTAAAACATTAGTTCTTTGTTTAATCTATTCATAGATAAAGATACATTGTTTATGTTAACATTGGACATTAATTCATTTTATCTTGATAACCATTAGACACAAGGAATGAGGTCTGATGTTGTTCCTTATAAGAGTGTTGTTTCTGCTTTGACAAGGATTACACGTGAGGAAGGCATACGAGGCCTATATAGGTCAGTTTTCTTTGTCCAAGTTTCAAGTTTGATGATATGGGCTTGTTACATAATGGCAACCATCTTAAGACAACTTTTTTTGTGTCTGTAATTGTTTTTATTTTGCGCTATTATTTCCCAATGATCGGTGGTCTTTTACCCCTTTTATTTCTGCTGGCATTCTGAAATCAAAATTAACTTCTCTTTTTAGATTGGGGAAATTGTATCCTCTATTAAAGTGTCATAGGCACTTACAGTCTGCCAAATTGTGTAGATGACATCACCAAATAATATCTCTTTTTACCAAAAAAATTCTGAGTTGAATTTAGCATTGTTTTATATACCATCACTACCCATTTTCTTTTGGAAAGGGCACAATCTATTTTGATAAACTATTTGAAGTTGTTAAGTGGAGTAATTTACAAAATCATACATCTTTATTAGTTGATCCCCACCCATGTTTATATATATGATGCCAAGTTGAGTAGTCCATAGTGTAACCAAACAGGCTTCATGTCATAACTGCTGCACAGTATCAAACCACATTTCAAAGGAAAAAAATGATACAGTGAACAGAAAGCATGATAGCTTCAGTGTGTTTCTGTGTATTTAGTTGACATTGTGTATTTTGTTAATGTGAAACAGTGGCATTGTTCCTTCATTGGCTGGCATAAGTCATGTTGCAATTCAATTTCCAGCATATGAAAAGATCAAGTCATACATGGCAGAAAAAGGTATGGACGGATGCCCAATGAATTAGGTACTCATTCAGCAGTTTTTGTTTATTTTTGTACGTGTTGCTCATCAAATGAAACTTACCAATATTTTAGATAACACAACTGTTGATAAGCTAACTCCTGGGAGTGTTGCCATTGCATCATCAATTTCAAAAGTGTTTGCCTCTGTTATGACTTATCCACATGAGGTATGAATTTTCTGAAAAATAAGCTTCCTTATGAATGAAAAATCATGCTGAAAAACTAACTAAAATTTGATATTTTTCAGGTAATAAGATCCAGGCTGCAAGAGCAAGGGCAGGCCAAAAATAGTGGGATCCGATATGCAGGGGTTATTGACTGTACTAAGAAGGTGTTTCAAAAGGAAGGGATTCCAGGGTTTTACCGTGGTTGTGCAACGAATCTTTTAAGAACAACTCCATCTGCGGTTATTACATTCACTAGTTATGAGATGATAAACAGGTTTTTGGAGCGAGTTGTACCCAAAGATAATGGGTATCCACAAGGCTCTTCTAAACCCAGTGAACTGAACAAACCCCAGCCAAAAGCCAAAGCCAGTGGCACTGATACGTCTCAGTCTAACATGAAAGCTTCTTCAATTCCTCTGGGAAACGAAGAGCAGCTAACAAGACATTGATTCTCACAGTTATGTTCCCTACATTTGATTTCTAACTTAGTGCATCTCATTCCTTTTTTGTCCGGATTCTCAATTGTTCAATTTTACCAAAATTACCCAACAAATAAAGATGTGAGTAAAAGGTCATGTTCTCAATCATAATCGAATGGAGAAATGTATACGTGCGATTTACATTTAAAGGTTTTTGTGTTATTCTATCTCTTTTACTAGTCAATAATAACTTTTTTGTACTTTTAAAATTAGCTCATACTGAAATTGGAGCTTTAATTTTTTAGTATTTTTTATATTTAATATTTAATAAATATGTTAATTTGGTGTTCACATTGCTGAATGTGTAATTATCAAATTATCATGTTTATCCGTTAATTCAAAAGTAATAGAGTAAATATCAAGCCCTAATTAATATTTTATTAAATGTAAGGAATAAAAAAGTTTTGGAGGGACTAATTTCAATCCGACTCAATTGTGTTTTGCCCTTGAATTTCAGGGGTAATTGTGGTTTTGGACCCAAATCTAAACAAAAGAAACAGTTCATTATTCCCCCAAAATTGAGACAAATTCTTCCTGCACCCTAATACACGCTTCCTGTACCCTAATATAAATTTTTTAATTCCATAAATACCCCAGCACACCCATCCGGTTCATACGAGCAAAAAAATAAGAACCGGATGGCACCCCCATCCGGTTCACATTTAAAAAAAATGACAACCGGATGAGTATATCATCCGGTTGTCATTTTAACTTCATCTGTTTTCAAATCTTTGATTAATCCTTAAAACAAGCAATAAGTAAGTAATTTTTGGTGTTTATTAGCAATTAGTAAGTGATATTGCTGATTAGAGTAGTTGATTTGGGATTTAGACGTTGTCGACGACGAACAGAAGAATTTTCCGATTTGATGTATGAGAACCGGATGGGTTCCATCCGGTTCTCATTTTTATTTGGAAATGAGAACCGGATGACAGCCCCATCCGGTTGTCATTTCAAAATCAAAATGACAACCGGATGAGTATGCCATCCGGTTGTCATTTCCAAATAAAATGAATTGTTTTAAATGACAACCGGATGGGGTGTCATCCGGTTGTCATTTTATTTTGAAATGACAACCGGATGGAAGTACCATCCGGTTGTCATTTTATTTTGAAATGACAACCGGATGGGGGTGCCATCCGGTTGTCATTTTATTTTGAAATGACAACCGGATGACATACTCATCCGGTTGTCATTTTTTTTGAAATGTGAACCGGATAGGGGTGTCATCCGGTTCTTATTTTTTTACCCGTATAAACCGGATAGGGTCAATTGTGGAATTAAAATTTGATATTAGGGTGCAGGAAGAAAATATTAGGGTGCAGGAAGAATTTGTCCAAAATTGAAAACAAAAAAAGGTCTTAATTCCTAAACTTATGAGGGAGTAAAACGAGTAAGAAGTCATCTTTCAACTTCACCTCCATCTACACTTCCTAAACCGGTGCACTTCCTAGAGGGAGGTCAACTATTATCATAATTAAACTTTAAACATGGAGGATAAGGAGATGTGAATAAAGTTAAGTGATCATTAGTTATGATAGTTTGTCGACCATGAGAAATCACATTATGGAAATTTCTTTGTTATCCCATATTTTTTTTTCCACTCTTATAAATATTAAAACTTCTATTGTACTTTTGAAAAATACTTTCGAATTAAGAAATTTAAAGTTATTTTTCGAACAAAAAATTTCTTTATTACACAGTTCGAGAGTTATTGATTTTACCTTTTCGATTATATCATTTATAAGTTTTTTTTACTTTTAGATTATGTAATTTATAAGTTATTTTGACTTCTAGATTCTATAATTCAAAAGTCATATTTTGTATGAAAAAGAAAAAAAAAACTTTCAAATTGTATGATTTGAAAGTTTTCTTTATTTTCGAATCTTGTAATTGAGAATCTGGAAGCCTTTTTATCCAAAAACTAACTTTTTCTACAATACTTGCTTCCTTTACAATACTAACACGTAGACAAGGGTGACAATGACTGCAAAGAAGAGGTGACCACAACGGAGCGAAAATAGCAACGAGTGGAGATGGTAAGAGGGTTTCTTAGATTAAGGGCAATCAAAAAGTCATTATCTCTTAGTGATTTGAAGATTGCATTCTACACTTATGTTTTTAAACCTACACCCCATCAATGGTTGAAATGACCAACTTGTACCTACAAAATATATTTCAGATTATACAGTATGTATTTTCAAATCTAGATAATACCTTCTAGAAAGTACAATTCAGAATGTATTAATACATTTCAAATTAATCATCTATAATATATTAATACATTTTGGATTGCATTATTTAGTATGTTTTTTATAAAATCAGAAATATTCTCAGGAATATACAATCCAGAATGTATTAAAGCATTCTAGATGGTACATTTTGAAAGGCATGTGTTTTTTTTTTTTTTTAAATAAAAAGAAGTTTATGAATCATGGAACTAAATACAGATGAATACATTAAGGTTAATGGTTTCCATCAATAAAGTCATATACAATAATTAAATGAATAGTATGCATGAATAAAGCTAACCATATACAAGGCTAACATATGTGCATGTAATTCTTAACATTTAGGTAAACACTTGCATCCTACTAACATAATATGAAGACCATAACTTAGCTTCTGTATAACCGTATGTGGACCACAATATGCCTGCAGTTGGTATGAGACAACCGTACTACAATTTCACTTACACTACTTTCCAATGTATAATGTAATTGTAAAGTAGTTGGAAATATGAACGTAAAACACGATCACACATAAAAAAATACCTCAATAAAATGTGAACCGTGTACATGTCCTATACATATAACTCAATGTAGACTACCATTCATTGGAGGCTTACTTCGTAATGAGAATATCATAATATTTTGTTTTAATGATAAGCACACTAAAACAACATTGTATCTACTAACAATCACGTATCCCATATCGGACATAGTCATCTATTTGTCTACATTACCTTATGAAGGCATTAATGTGAGTTAGAGAATCATCATTATAACATAGAAGTTGGAAAAAAAAGTGTGTTATGTGTCATAACCTATAAAGCTCCGACACGTCAGTTTATTTTATTACTGCTTCCCCGCATCCGACGTGCCACGAACATGGACACGTGACAGAAGTGTGTACGATATCACGTCGGACGCAGTAGGTTGGGCTGGACGCGGCCTAGTTGTTAACACCCAATTTCATCCTGGCAAATAAAATTATTCTAAAATATAAAACAATATAAAATAAAAATAAAAATGTGTGTTATTATTTAAATAAAAAAAGAGTTTTGATTCTATTCTATTTTATGAATAAAGTTAAAATAAAATTCGTAAAAATGGAA
>Ga0209489_100561_pt1 | contig 71271 bp, 31 predicted proteins | sample SiratrowhiteBW_FD_187527 | JGI IMG/M metagenome (GOLD analysis project Ga0209489, IMG submission 187527) | Root nodule microbial communities of legume samples collected from California, USA - Siratro white BW (SPAdes) (version 2) | ecosystem: Host-associated > Plants > Roots > Nodule | place... | reverse complement strand
TTTTTTTTTTTTTTTTTTTTTTTTTTTTGCTAAATTATACAAGTTAAATGCAATTTTGTGTTTTATAAATCAAAAGGCATTAGATTCGTGCACCCTACATAGGTCTGATATCTTGTCATATACTCTCGTTTCAGATATATTCTGCTGGCTTCTCAAATCCAACACCAATACAGGCTCAAACATGGCCTGTAGCACTACAGGGTAGAGACATAGTAGCAATTGCCAAAACCGGCTCGGGGAAAACATTGGGTTACCTAATCCCTGCCTTCATTCTTCTTAGACAGCGACACAATAATTCTCTTAATGGCCCCACTGTCTTGGTTTTGGCTCCAACTCGTGAACTTGCGACACAGATCCATAATGAGGTTATCAAGTTTGGTCGATCATCACGAGTCTCTTGCACGGTTTGTCCTAGTATTTCTATCTTTTCCTTTTTGTTGAGTTTTAGCCTATTAATGTTTGCTTTTGTCTTTGGGTTCATCTGTTTTATTTTTCCTTTGCAGTGCTTGTATGGTGGAGCACCTAAAGCCCTTCAACTAAAGGAGTTAGATCGGGGAGCAGACATTGTTGTTGCCACACCCGGTCGGCTCAATGATATACTTGAAATGAAGAAAATTGACTTTGGGCAAGTTTCACTACTTGTGCTTGATGAGGCTGACAGAATGCTTGACATGGGTTTTGAGCCTCAAATCCGTAAGATTGTGGATGAGATTCCTGCACGCAGACAAACTCTCATGTACACAGCAACCTGGCCAAAAGAAGTAAGAAAAATTGCTAGTGAACTTCTTGTTAATCCTGTACAGGTTAACATTGGAAGTGCGGATGAGCTTGCTGCAAATAAAGCTATCACACAGGTATTTAATTGTGGCGATTTATTTAAAAAACAAAGTTGATGGTAATTTTTGTTTTATCTTGTGTCTGTATGCTCAGAGTTACAAATTTGGTCAATTTGTTTTCAATTTTTGTGCTACTATTACAAATATGAGCTTCTTCCTTTTATTTTTTTTTTCTTTATGTATTATATTCTACATCCAAGGTTCCACTTCAGGATTTAAGGATCATGTGTTAAACCTCCAAATTTCAACAAATTTATTTTCCTTGTATGAATCTTGGCTTCTTCCTATTGTTTATACTCTTTATGTTATTATATTCTATATCTAAATATCTGATTGTTGGAGTGAATTGGGACACCAGGCAAACTACTTCACATATAATGCTGAAGGTTTGATTCTTGGAGTCGTCATCACTTATAAAGGTTTTATGTAACCACTTCTAACTTGAGGGTGTCACACCACTATGCTTGAGGGAAGGGACTGAGGATGCATGTCTAAAATCACAAAACACATTCTATATACAAGCATTGACATACTATTTCAACTCTTCAAACTCATGATTATTGTTGTTTTCTTAGTGGTATTTGAATTTTCTTGAGAATGCCATCAAAATACTTCTTCAAGAAGTTAGAATTCTTGATGACACTTTTGAAATGTTAGTTAATGCAACCTCCTTTTTACTGATGCCATTTAGTTTAACAGTTTAACACTTGATCTAAAAGCATCTTCTCTATGGTCATTGCATCATGTTGACCTTCATGTGGGTATCTTCCTTAAAATAGTAATGTACTAGGCGTTTCATTGTCCTCTAAACTGTTCTGCATTTCTTTTTTTGTTTATTTTCTAAAAGAACTGAGACTTGGCCCAAGAGTAAGATTGTTGAGTTAGTGATCTTGTGGTCATGGTTAAAGGGCCTGTACATCTCTGACCTTTTACCCAGACCCCACAACTATTGGAACCTTGTGCACTTTTAAGATATCAATGTTTTGCATATACCCTTTTTAGGAAGCCTTACCTTCTATCGGTTTTGGAAGGGGAAATGTTGTCATGTGTAGTAAGTGCACTCTGTAAGTTTTGGGAATGGTTCACTTATACAAGGGGTATTGCAAACATTATCTTTCCTTACAGAAATTAAAGCAGCATTTTAATTGTGTGAAATTTGTGTGAATGACTTTTTTTTTCTTAATTACCGTTTTCTAGGATGTACTTGTTTTCTGTTGTGGCATACGGCATTGTCTGTTTGTATTCGCTGTCATTATGCTGTTATCTCGTATCCTGACTTTTATTTGCAATCAATTAAATAATCCATCTTTAATTTTCTCTATGAATAGATTTACTTTAATATGGTCCCAATGAAGAACAGTATCTTGTTTTAATTTCTTGATGACTTATATTCTTTTTTTACCTTGCATATGTAATTTGTATAATTGCAGTATGTTGAAGTTGTCCCACAAATGGAGAAGCAGAGGCGTTTGGAGCAGATCCTCAGATCCCAAGAGCGTGGTTCTAAGGTCATAATATTTTGCTCCACAAAGAGGTTATGTGATCAGCTAGCTCGTAATATTGGCCGCACTTTTGGGGCTGCTGCAATTCATGGAGACAAGTCTCAAGGTGAGAGAGACTGGGTTTTAAGTCAGTTCCGAACTGGGAAGTCACCAATTCTGGTTGCCACTGATGTTGCAGCTCGTGGGCTTGATATTAAGGATATAAGGTTAGCCTCTTTGTGGTAAAGAATATAAATGAATGGGTCATATTATGGAGAGTGTTTATGTTACTTTTGAATGTGCTAGATAATGATGAACCTTTTGTTTAGCACATTGTGGCCTTAGCTTTGTTTAGGAGTTTTTTGATGATTCATTCTAGATGAACTTGTGAATTTATGTTACAGGGTGGTAATCAATTATGATTTCCCCACTGGAATTGAGGACTATGTGCACCGAATAGGAAGAACTGGAAGAGCAGGTGCTACTGGAGTGTCATATACCTTTTTCTCTGAGCAGGACTGGAAACACGCGGGTGACTTAATCAAAGTTTTGGAGGGTGCTAATCAGCATGTGCTTCCAGAGTTGAGACAGATGGCTTTGCGTGGGCCAACAAACTTTGGAAAGGAACGGGGTGGGATGAGTCGGTTTGATTCTGGTGGTGGTCGTGGTGGCATGAGAGATGGTGGCTTTGGTGGCCGTGGTGGCATTAGGGATGGTGGCTTTGGAGGTCGTGGGGGTGGCATGAGGGATGGTGGCTTTGGGGGCCGTGGCGGTGGCATGAGGGATGGTGGCTTTGGTGGTCGAGGTGGTGGCATGAGGGATGGGGGATTTGGTGGACGTGGTGGCGGTGGCTTTGGTGGCCGTGGTGGCATGAGGGATGGAGCTGGTGGAAGAGGTGATTACTTTCCTGGTAGGGGCAACAGGGGTAGGGGATCTGGTGGTCCTCGTGGTGGTCATGTTGGTTGGGGTAGGGGTGAACGTGGTATGGATGACCGTGGACAGGGGCGTGGCCGATTTGACAACAGAAGGGATGTTTCTTACAAAAGTAGAGGCAGAAGTTATAGTCGTAGCCCAGAAAGAGTCCGAACATGGGATTATAGTAGAAGTAGCAGCAGAAGCCGTAGTAGAAGCAGGAGCAGGAGTTGGAGCAGGGGTCGTAGTCGTAGTTGCAGTCGCAGTCGCAGCTGGTCCCGTGGGCGAAGTTACAGTCGCAGCCGTAGCCGGAGTCGGAGCCGGAGCCGTAGCCCCAGTTATGATAGGCGGGATAGGTCAGTTCAACAACTTCCTGATCAAAAGGATCTTGGGGCACACGAAGTAGGAACTTCTGATCCAAGAATGCTTCCCTTGTCTCCTGGTCCTGGCACACAAGGGAATTCCTCTTTGGGAACTGGACAAGCGGAGCAGCAACCTGTTGTTGGTAGCTCTGATCCAGGTAATCCAGAAGCTGTAGCAGACCCTTAGTCATCAATCATGTTCTGGTGGTCATAATTGGATTCTCGATTTTTGGAAAGGCATTCTAACTTTTTGTCTTGAGTGGACTGGTTGCTAAATCTTCCACTTTAGTTTAAGATTGTCTTCACAACATGGTGATTACCTTATGGCTAGAGGTTCATTCACGGGGTAGTGCTGTAAGAAATGAGTGAACAGTCTAATATGATATGATACTGCATCAACATTATTTGGAGAGTTAATTTTGATCAATTGGCGATGCTCGTCTGGCTTACGTATCTGTCTGGTTGGTTACATTGGAGGCATTATTTTAATATTTATATGTAGTAGTAGTTGTGGAATTGGAATTAAACAAATTGTAACGAATCCATTATTGTTTTCTACTAGGCTACAGCTCAAATCACTTGACATTGTGGCTATTATTGTTTGCTTTTCTTCCCTTTATTTTCTTTTCTTCGTGTTAACTGGAATGTAGGGCATTTGCAAGAGAACTCAAATAAAAAGTACGAACTACTAAATGTAAACAGGAAATTTAAAATTGAAAACATAATTAACTAAATCTGTTGCGTCAAACTATTCGATTTTAACTTTGAAGTATTTCTAACGTTATTCAACTCTTATACTAAAAGGCAAAATTTGATGTGAGCTTTTTCAAGTGTTGTGTAAGGGTGGGAGAAGTTGGGAAATCTCCCATTGTAGTTAACCGTTTTTATACCTTTGGATTTATTACTGTTTACAGAGTATTTAAATTTTTCCCTTATGAAGAAAAAACTTGTGGTGAACAATGTTTCTGTCAAATATTATCTGTAGATGAAAAGTTATTGATAAACAGAGATAACTGGAGTAGTGGCTAAGATATTTACAGGCAAAGCAAGGAACATAATCCCTTTTGTTTTTTGCAGCAAGTGTTTCAAAGATTTACATTAAATTAATGGTGAGGAAAAAAGTATCCATTTTCTCTTTGCTTCCTTGTCCACCTTCTTAGTGAGCAGCAAATTCATAAAAATGTTCCTACTCATTTTTTTCATTCCCATTTTGATATTTTCACACTATGGTAGTCTCAGCACCAAAAGATCCACCATTTCGACAGGCTCACAAAAAACTCTCAATGAGCAAGGAGCAAAAAAAGAAAGGAGTAAAGAAGGGAATGTATTAAGTTTCACCAAAACATGTTGATTAATTTTTTTGTTATTATCTTATATCTCAAAATTCTACCAACTTTAAAATAACAAACAAATTAACATTTCTTTGTTATTATAATATAAGTACATGCTACTGATTTTACCAAACCTAGTTTACTTTAATTTTTTAGCCAAAAAAAAGAAGAGAAAAGGGTTAAATTATAAAAAATGATTTTCGAAGATTTGTAGAATGTAAAAATATTAGCTCAAACACACATTCCTTTCATTTGTTGATCACCTACTTAATATATATAATTATTTCAATATATTTTGAAAAACTTATTCATCATGAAAAAAAAAATCAATTCATTTTGTTTCGTAATTTTTAACTTGTCATGAACTAAATTTTGTAAATATTATTTTTCCTATATTTTTTCATAATTTGATTTTGAAACTCACATAAATCAATTTCATTTTTTTTATATATATATATATATATATATATATATATATATATATATATATATATGAAGTTTTCTCCTAAGATACTCTTAATTGTCAACAATACAATACATGTATTTTACAGTGTTGTAAATGAAAATGCAAGGCAATAACTGTTAAGAATATATACAAGATATAGAGACAGAAGATATAGAGACATAGAGACGGAAGATATAAAATAATTGTGTTTTATTAAGTATGAAAATTTTGTGGGATTCAATTTTGCTTATATATGTGTACAACAAATAGAAGAAAAATACAAATGATTTCTTTTTTTTAGATATATTTATCACAATATAATTGTATTTAATCTTTATCTATATTTTCAAAAATATTTATTTAAATAAATACCCATAACACAAACATTGACTTTTAGATCTCACTTTATGTGGATTATTACACTATAGATAATACACAGGGTGTGTATCTCTCTCTATATAGGTAAAAAAGCTAATAAAAATTTGTTTAACTTAAAAGAACAAATAAAACATTAATATTCTAATAAAAGAAGGAAACAGAGTTCAATGAAAGATTTGTTTAGCAATCTCATTGGCAGTAAATATTTTAATCCAAAAAATAAAATGAACAAAATTGAAGTGTGAAACATCTATTTAGAATGATTGTTTTGACAAGCAAAATTTGTCTTATTTTTTCAGAGCTTCTTGGTAAAGGAGAACAAGATACTTTAGTATACAATAATAACTTTATGTTTACAATATTTTTTTAGTATGATTTTTATAATTAATGTCTATTTTGTTATTCAGTGAAAAAATTTGTTAAACAATATTATTTAACTTGAAACAATTTGTTAAACAATATTATTTAACTTGAAACAATTTTTTAACCCCACCTGGAGTAGTGGATAAAAATAAGAGAAAAAACCTTCTTCATTATTTCTCTCCTACCTTCCAACTTCGATAGTTATTTTTTCTTTTTTTTCTTGATTTTCATCCTTTATATTTCTTTTGTTTCAAAACTTGATCAAGTTCTGCATTAGGTGAGAATTCTAGAGTCATTTCAAATGATCATAATCTCAAACAGAGTAAGTTCATATTTGCTCTAAAGATCCATTGTTCTTAATTTTTTATTAAGTTTTTGTATCAATATTGATGGGATCAGTTAAGAAAAGTGTTCCTCTCAACTTGATTAAGGTTATACTAAAAGTTAATGTTATTTGAAAACTTTATTCTAGAACCCTAGAGTTAGACCTGATATTGTTGCTTGATTGGAAGAATTGATAGGGGATCGTTGTTTGAGGTAAGGCGAACTAGCAATTTATTTTTATATTAATTAGTTACTTTTACTTTTAAATAGACGTATAGGACAAAAGATTTGAATATGTGATTATCAATGCTAAAGTCTTTCTTGTAGGTCTGACTGATCCTTGAGCACTAAATGAATTTGATGGTTTATTTTGACTTAGTGTGATTAACTTAACTATGTTTTGAGTAATTAAGTATTGTTTTAATGATGGAAAGATACTTGCATAATATGATTTGTGGATTGAATGAGTATAGAATGTGAATGATGGAATGATGAAATTGATACCATACATTTGGAATAATTTATGAGATGTGCTTGTTTGTGTACATTAAGTGTAGCATGCCTCCTATGTTTAACAGAGATCCTCAAGCTTCACTGATGATCTAAGTCACATAGACTAAGATATCAGGTGGTGAGAAGCTGTGAGGGAGTTCATATACACTGGGACCGCTGGTGAGACTCGTTATTGGATGTTTGAACTTACTCTGATCCTTTTTTTGAATGACAGTCTAAGTCTTGGGTATTGAATTAGTCCTTTCTCTTAGATTCGCTGGTAATTTAAGTCTTGGGTATTGGATCGGTCCTTTCTATTAGAATTGCTGAATCTTAGTCTTCGGTATTGGATTAGATGTTAGTCTCTGGTAGGGACATACTTAATGGGGGTCTTCCGGAAGACGATAGGTCTATGTATGACCTATATGTATTGATGTGGTCCATGTGAGACCTTTATGTACGATGTTTGACATGAGTACTTGAAATGAAAAAGGAAAACCTGTATTGAAACTTGATATGCTAGACTTTAAAGAAATTCTTATGACTGAGATACTCTGTTCTATTTGCATGTATTTAGTATGTTATAAACTTTCAATTTTACTAGCTTACTTTTGTTTTTCATGTTGTTGTATGGACTGCAATGACTGTACTATCTACACGAGCAGGTGCAAATACAAGTCTTGGAGCATCTTAAAGATGATATGCCCTTAAACTGATGTTTCTTTGTCTTGTACATACTTGTATATATGTTTTGATATAGTTAAAGACTCTTGGAATTGTCATCTTTTTTGTTATGTAGATAGTTGTAGATAGATTTGATGTACCTGAATACTTTATGTAGTACTTTGAACCTTAAATGGGTGTTAATACTTGGTAGTAGACAAAAGTTAGTTTAATTGAGATGAAGCTCGAACAAATTTTGCATAAAAGTTTACTCTGTAAGTCTCTCGCTCGAGCGAGATGAAGCTCGCCTGAGCGAGTCCTTCGTAAACAAAATAAGATGCTCTCTTGAGTGTTTTCGCCCAAACAATAGTAGTTTCGCTTAGGCAAAAATCAGGAGTGCTCTCTAGATTGTTTTTGCTCCAGCAACAAATTTCTCACACAGGCGAGGTAGATTTTCGCTCAGACGAAATTATTTTCACCCAAGCTAATTTTTTTTTTCTTTCTTCCCTTCTTCTTTTTCTTTTCTTTTTAATTTCTTATTTCCTTCTTTTATTTATTTATCTTTCATGTATTAAATATTTTATGGTTTGAAATTATACTGTGTTGAATGACAAATGCTATCTATAGAATTTTTTCATAAACAACAACATTATATTACTTAAATACTACTATTATTGCAAATTATTCTTTTGATTAGATAAACGTATGTTTTCTATAATTACTATATCTTTATGTGTTGTAATGGTAAACTTTTGAACAATGTTATTTAACTTGAAATAATCTTTATAAACAACTACATTAAGATGACTTAATCTTGATGATCTAGAATTCAATCTTCCCTTGAGTATAAGGGAAAATAAAACTAACTTATTAGATATTTAGATAGTAAAATTGAAGAGGTTGACCGAAAGAAATTTAAATCTTTTGTGGTAGAATATTTTCTTGTACTGAGAGTTTTTCTGAACAATTATGAAAGTGTTTTAATAACTTAAAATGACAAAATTTTAAATTTTTATTAAAATAATAAGAATAACTCTTAACTATTTTTTCTTTGTTTCTCTCTCCCTTCGTTATATTTATTCTCTTATTCTTCTTGTCTTCCTTCCTTCATTTGTAAGTATTAGTTATTGAGAATAACAAATGTTTTCCATATAATTTTAATATAAAAATTTTAATTTTAAAATATATATTAATATTTTTATATAACAAAAGACTAGTCTATATAAACTAAAATTTTGAAATCTGACATTTTCAAATTGTCTTGTTTGAATAAAACATTTAAAAACAGAATATAAATCAAATTAATTCAAATTTCATGTCTTTTTAAATAATATACAATTCAACCACAACCTTAAAAATTTTAATATTGTTACTATAGGTATTTAAGATTCATCTGAATCAAATTTGAGAAAATATTTCATTAATTACTTTTTTTTTTCACAAATTACGACTTTATATAATTCTAAGCTACGTGGATACTCAAAAAAAATTATATAATCAGTAGTCTTTATTTTTTACCTTCTCTTTTTTGTTATAGTTATAAAGATTTATTTATTTTTTCAATTATCATATTACCCTTATTTGAAGTTTTTTTTTTTTTTAATTTAAATTCGTAAGATGTTGAACCACTTATCCATTAACTATATACATGTATGAAGCCTTATTTTTTGTATATTAAAAATTGTACATAACAAGGGAACAATATTAATAGGAGCACAATTAAACTGATAAAGAAAGGGAGGGAATCATACACCCGTTTTCGGCTACATGGGGAGCAATGTTATTCTTACAAGTCGTTCTTATTGTCACCATGACGGCTCCAATAACAGTGTTTAATACCATTGTCGGTGGACAAATCTGAAGGGTATAATAGTAAAAAAATAAACAAATGCAGGGCCAGTATTGGACAGTGACCACCGCCAGAGTAACCCAATCACAATGCGTGCGCATCAAGCAGCCAAAACGACGGAGTTGGCATGTTCAAAGTGGCATTTTCGTTGTATCCGAAACAGCAGAGGGGTATTTGGGTAATTCGAAAAGCGAACACAATAAGAAATAGCGAAACGCTTAGTATCTTATAGTGGGGAATCAATCTCTCTCTTCACTACTCCACTTGTTGGTTCTGGTTTTTTTGTTACGCTCACCAAAACGGCTCACTCGCAGGCCAAAAGCTTCGCCGTTTCGGTTCCTGCTTAGGGTTTTCTTCTCGCGTCAAATGCCGCGCGGAGCCGCTACTTCTCTCTTCGCACTCTCAAATTCCAATTCCCCTCCGCACTCTTCACCCACCATGCATTGATTCTTCTTCCTCTTTTTTCTCTTCTGGTAATTTCACTCCTCTCTCTCTCTTCTCGTTCCTCATTTTGTTTCTCGACTTCTTTTTATCGAATATTAGGTTAATTGATAAGTGGAGAGTGCTTGCTGTTTGTGTATTTTCTGCGGTATTGCGCTTGATTGTGCTTGTGCGAACTGAGTTTCTAGTTTCAGTGTAGGTTTAGGGTGGGTGAATTTTCGTTTTCTCTTCGTTTTTGCGAAATTGGTTTGTTGTTTGGTATGATGCTGAGCTGGATTTTGATCTTGAGGTCTTCAGCGGCCTGAAGGAATGAATGAAGTTTAATTGTGTGGTAGGATTTGCTTCGTTTAGAAAAAAATAGGGTGTGCTTAGAACAAACTGGTGGTGTTTGTTAGATATGTAACACTGCTAGTGTAGAATGGAAGTTACTTGATATACTCAACATGCTTGTTTCTACAGTATTTGTGATTGTGGTTTAGTTTGGTTACTTGGCATGCTGCTGGTTGTAGCTTATTGTATTTGTATTGTCCTTCATGTTTGAAGGGTTTCAGTGTATTAGTATTTGGTTAAGAAGTTGTGTCCGAGTATTTTACGTAGTATAGATTAGGTTGTGTTACTACTTGATGGAAACATTATTTGTGTCTGGTGTTTCTTATTTTTAAATTTAATTATTTTTTTTATTGTTATGAGTGCTTATGTTATGATTTTATGACTGTCTACAGTGGTGGCAGTTCTGGTATGGAAGTGTATGATGTTTCTGAAACTAGAAACCATGATGCACATATGGTAAACAATTTTAATCCGTAACCTCTGTCCTTTAATATTTGATTTTTTCAGGATTACTTTGATGATAGTCAGTAAATGTTTCATTTATTTTAACTTTAGATTGAAGGTACTGATTTAAATTCACACTTCTCAAACCCAAATCTTGAACAAACTGAGGTCATGACTAACGAAGGAGCCCCTGAGTTTTATGTTGATCAGAACATGTATTACCCTGCTGCCACCAATTATGGGTATTACTGTACAGGTAATTTAGAAGCATTATAGTGTTAGTTTTGTTTCGAAATTACATCATGGTGATAGTTTGTTACTCACTGTGTTTAGGTTTTGAAACACCCGGGGAATGGGAGGACCACCATAGGATTTTTGGTGTAGATGGTCCCAATGTTCAATACACGGCAAGTTCAACTCCTGTTTCTCTCTATCTATGTTGGTTAATGAATGCTTTTTAATGGTGATGTTCTTTTCTTCAGGGTGCACAAAATGAAAGTTTGCCGTATGTATATTATAGTTATGGATATGCACAGTCTCCATACAATCCATATAATCCTTATATTCCTGGTGCTATGATTGGAACTGATGGCTCGTTTGGAGGAGGGCAACATTATTACACCCTCCCCAATTATCAAAACCCAGTTTCTGTACCTGGTTATATTCCTCTTGTTCCGCCGGACAATTTTTACGGTAGTTCTGCAGATTCTGTTTTTGGAGCCAGTGCTTCTGTCAGTAAACCTGATGGAAGAGGTTCAAAACATAAGTTCAATTCAGCTTCTGGTAGCATTTCTAGGAACTCTTCAAAATTTTTGTCAAATCAGACAAGTTCCTTGGCCAGGGTGTCAGAAGGGCCAAGAGGAAATGATGGGAGGAAGCAAGATTTAACGCATGCAAGTGTGTCCGGTAGTAGTTTTCTCAATTTAGCTTCACCAGCTGTTCATCAGGTAGTTGTATTAACCTTTTTTAAATTACTTTTGAATTGTTGATTTACGCAATTTTGCTTACATTAATGAGAATTAACATATCTGCATGAAATTAGCTGTTAGTACTTCTCTACCAATGTGTTATTTTTTTAATACACCTATGGATTGTTTGGTTACGTTAGTATTGATTTGTGGAATTTTAGACGATCTTTTATATAAATAAAAGCTGGCTAAATTCAGTGTTATTGAAAAAGGGCCATGGTGGAAATCACATCCCTGCACCTTGTTTGAGGAAGAAACTGGTCAGTGTGATCTGTCTCAAGGGTAGTGAAACCCTAATTTTGTTATTTTTAAACTGTTCTGAGTTCTTATACCCTACCCGTGCCCCAAACTTAAAAACCTAAGTTTCCTACCAGCAGCAAAGAGCTGTTCTCCCACGTAGTACCCCTGATCCACACTGCAGGTCCCTTTATTTTCTGTTTCCTCTTCTGTTTGCAGCGCTACAGTCCTCTTTTTTTTTTGTCTACAGCACCACCCTCCCCTGCCCTTCCCTTTTTTCTTTTTGCTCTTAGTTTTTGCAATGGCACCCATCCCTTTCCTTTTTTTTTGTTCTTTTCTACCGTAATTATGTTCTATTGTTATTTTAAGTCTTGAATTTGAACTTAGTCGTGTGTTGCTTTTATTTTTTGTTATTTAAATTTCTAGATTTGTTATTATTTGCTCTATGGTTGAGTTTATATTTCTGTATTTTTTAATTTGTTTATATGTATATACTACGCACTTTTGTCTGAGTCTTCCGCCATAACTTGTTATGGTTACTGAAATATATTTTTAACGGATTTTTGGGTTGTGATATTTTCTGTTATGTGATATCCATAACTACGTAAACTTTTGTTCATGAAGAGTAGGTGGTTTGATAATTGATTGGGGTTTCTTTCAAAATGTTATTTATGTTGAGAATTGTGATATCTATAGTTGTGTGTTGCTTTCTTTCTATTGTTATTTATATTTCTAGACTTGTTATTATTGACTGTATGGTTGAGTTTCATTTTTTTGCACTGCAATCATATTTCTGGATCTTTTAATTTGTTCATATGTATATACTACGCACATTTGTCCATAAGTCTTCTGCCATAACTTGTTATGGTTTCTGAAATATTTTTTAAAGGATTTTTGGGTTGCAGATATTTTCTGTTATGTGATATCTATAACCCTACATAAAATTTGGTTCATGATGAGTAGGTGGTTTGATAATTGATTGGGGTTTCTTTCAAAATGTTATTTTTGTTGAGAATTGTTTTGATTGCTATACTACTCTCTACATGTGTAGGATATATTGATTCAGGTTCTTAATTTCAACCTGTAGATACAATTTCTAATGGGAATGTTATGACTTATCATCAATAAAAAATGTGTTCTTTAACAAATAGTGAATTTTCTGATTTCGGATCTAATGCTAATGGACAGTCTGCAGTTGCTAAACTTAGGCCGAAGCTTCACATGGGCAAAGTTCCAAGTGGTGGAAATGGAAGCTCTGATATATTGGGTGAGCAAAATCGGGGCCCTAGAGTTGGTAGATCAAAAAATCAGCTGTCTGTGAAAGCCTATACAACAGTGGCAGGAGATGGTAATGAACAGGGGAACATTGTCATTTATACTGATCAATATAACAAGGAGGATTTTTCTCTTGACTACGAAAATGCCAAGTTTTTTGTTATAAAATCGTACAGTGAGGATGATGTGCACAAAAGCATTAAATATAATGTGTGGTCATCAACACCTCATGGAAACAAGAAGCTGGAGAATGCTTATGAGGATGCAAAGAAAATAGCAGCAGAAAAATCTGGAGTGTGCCCGATCTTTCTATTTTTTTCTGTGAGTGTTCAATGAATTTTTATCCTGGTTCTTTATTATTTATATATCTACTTTCTCTCTATGTTATCTATGTGCAAGTCACCTTACCTGGTTCTTGTATATTATTTTTCTTCTTTTTAATGAAGGTTAATGCAAGTGGTCAGTTCTGCGGGGTTGCAGAGATGGTTGGTACAGTTGATTTTAACAAGAATATGGACTTTTGGCAGCAAGACAAATGGAGTGGAAGCTTTCCTGTAAAGTGGCACTTCATTAAAGATGTACCAAATCCAAATTTTAGGCACATTATACTGGAGAACAATGAAAATAAGCCAGTAACTAATAGTAGAGACACACAAGAGGTATATATGGTGTCTGCCTGTATTTCCTTTAACAAATTTAGACATGGCATGTTCTTCTATTAATATTTTACAGTAGTGAAAGTGTTGATTTTTACTAGAGGGGTTTGCTTTGGGCTTGTTATGTTTAAACCAAATTTTACAATTTATCTGGTGTATTGTTTTGTTATATCAATTGTAGAGTTATGGGACCTCTTGCATGCTTGAATATCTGTTGTTAAAAGTTATATCTTATTGCATTCTTTTTGGATTAGTAGATTTTGATTTAACTATCTTGTTGCAGAAAATTTAATATTTATTTTATTCGTATGCATGATTCTTGATTTTGAATTTATTCGAACCTAGTGAATTATTGTACATCACCTTTTATATCACTGTTTATGTTGGATTAAGCTATTTTTGTACAATTATTGTTTCGTTTTGAATTCAATGAATGTAGCTTGTTATCCTTTATCTCTATTTTTCTGCTTAAACTTGTTACATTGATTACTATGTTTCTTGCTTATGCACAGATAGTGTATTTGAAAGGTTTGGAAATGCTGAAAATATTCAAAAATCACTCATTGAAGACATCTTTACTCGATGACTTTATCTACTATGAAAGCCGACAGAAGATCATGCAGGATGAGAAAGCAAAGTTGCTAGGCAAGAATTTTGATAGTCCGATATTTGTACCTGTATTGGAAGCTTCCCAAAAGCTGAGTTTTACGTCAACCGGCAATTATGAGAAGAATTTGAAGCCCAAGGATGATTCTGATGGCTTAAAACAGATTTTAGTTTCAAGTCCTGAGCAGATTGCTAGTAATTCTAATTTTACTAGCATCAATCCTGTGGATGAGAAAGCTAAGAAAGCTGTTGATAAAGATATTTCGTCTATCTTAAAGATTGGTTCAGTCACCATTGCTCCCAAACAAGTTGAGGCTAAACAATCCATTAGCATTGATAATAAAGAACCAGCTGATGTCCTTACAGTAGGCTCGATGCAGGTCAAAGTCAATGGGTTTGGTTCATCATCTGGTTTCTTGAAGGTTGGCAGTATCCCACTCGACGCAAGAGCACTGCAACCGGGAAAAGGAGATCCTTCCGTTAAAACGGGATCACAACGTTAAATTTTGCTTTGCGTTTGAAGCAACATCTGGTTTTAGTCTACTTGGTAAAAATGGATTAATGGTTGCCTGATTGCATTTTACAGTTGGGAGGTTGAGGTTCTTTTTGATCAGTGTGTTTGCTCTTTGCATTTCCTATACAGTTCATTTGCTAATGATGTTTTGCTGCAAGGCTGTTATATCTTGGGTCTTTGGACGGTGTTGATTGGGTCGACTTCTGAAGTTTTTATTGGATAGTGTAACGCCCCGTTTTTTTGCTTTTGGCCTGCTGGTTCTCAACATGCAAGGAGTGAGTGAGTTTGATCATCCAATCTGTGTTGAGAAACCTGCTAGAACTTCCCGCCACATTAGTCGAGTGAGTCTGCTATATTACAAGATCACATTTCAATTCTATTGTTTTCAACGTGTTTCATGCTTATTTGGTTAAAGATTAGCAAGTGTACCAATCGGTTAAATGATCTTTCTAAGACGAGAGTATATCAAGATCTAGTGTATTAATTCTCGTACGTTTTAATCTAATCTAAGGTGGAATCAGTTCAACGTATTTTCGTTGGAAATGTTACATTTGTTTGATATAATCGTCTTTCTCAGATCCCGATGAAACTTTTGTTTGATAAATTTTAACTCGATTAGGGCTTGTGTTTTTGCTGGTTGGACTGAAGGTCATCATCACTTTGTTGGGTGCTACGAAAATAATTTGTTTGCGTGGTTGATACGTTCTCAGCTTTAGAATTCAAAACCATTCAGGATGTTTATTGGTGTGACAGGTTCTTCATTGAATTTCCTTAAATCATTAAAAAAAAATTACGTTAAACCGTGCAATAGAATTCAAGTTTTTCTACACCAAAACTTAAATTTGTGTAAATCAAGTTATTTTCAGACTCAACGCTGATGAACAGATCCCGTGTTTCGTTCTAAGGCTGATAAACTGGTTTTGAATGAAGGAGTAATAACTACATGTGAAGCTCCTAAATATACAAATAAACTGGTGTCTAGTGAGTATTAGCAATTGATTAGTAGAAATATATCTCTTATTTCACTGTTATTTAAAAAATCTTCATTTTAAAAGGAGCAATTGAGGTCAACACATTTTCTGTGTTATTACAATATTAATTAGTTTAATTTTATAAAATAAAGATAAGAAAGATTTTAGTAAAATGTTTTTTTTTTTAAATATCTCTTCTCAAAATGTTTTTTTTTGTCGGTTTTATCTTCTTCTATAATTTCTCTATCTATAAATTCATCTATTTCACTTTAGAAAATAGTATAAAAAACGTTTATTAATATTTGTTTCAAAAGTTTTAACATCTTTTAACTGAACTTTCTAATAAAATGAAAGATCTTAGGTGAATAAATGAGTAAATAATAATACAATAAATGAAAAATAAATATTAATTTTGGTAATGAATTTAAGTGCCTTTTCATATCAAATGTGAGGCAAAATATATACGCCGTGAAACCAAACAATAATTCTTATAAAATGATTTTTCCCGACTCTCACTCTTCTATTTTTTTTTTCCATTTTTAAAATTTTTAGAAACGTGTCACTTATCTTGTTAAGCAATTATACATAAATAGGATCTACGTAGAAATTAACATTACTTATAACTTAAGACTTTAATACTTTAATTTAAAATATATTGAGTCAGTGAGTCTTTTTTTTATAGGTTATTTAACTTTTTTTTATCTTTATTTAATATGAGATTTAGACTTATATTTAGATATTTAATATTTTTTATTTTAAGTGAGAGTCCTTCTCTCACATTGGTATATTCTTACTAAAATAAAAAATATTTTTAAACTCAAAATATCACAAAATAAGATTTATACTTATTTATATAATATAAATTGGTCTTATTTTTAGAGAATGTGAAATTTTCTAACACATCTCTTCACATTGAGACATGTACATTAATTGAACTTTTATAAATGATACAAAAACGATCCAATAACAGATAATATGATAATTACATCAAATTTCATTAAGATAAATTTTAATACTGTCTTAGAAAAAAAAATTTAAGATTAACTTAATTTTACAAAATTAACTTATAAAATAACTTTTACAACTACTTATATACTATAAATTATTGGTACGTCTAGTTTGACTTGAAATCTCCCACACATTTTCTTTTTCACTAAATACCAAAACTGATCCCGTCAAGTTTGGCCGATCTCAACAAATTGATTAACTTGATTGTTGTTATACCTAACAGTGCCATCAATTGAACAGTTCTATATTCAAGATGAATAGTTGGGTTTGCTAAAGGGAAATTCTATAAATTCGAAGCCAAGTTTCACAGTGAGTCCACAAAATTCATAATTTGGAATATCATGGAGCAAACATCAAATACGCAATTATTATTTCTCAAATGAAGAATCTGACTATTAGTCAATGTTCACATAGTTGGCATTACCAAAATATTGTGCTTCCTTCAGTAGAATAAAACTGCTTTCACGTGATCTTTGAGTTGAAGTAAAGCGTGAGAATTAAGCTTGTACCTGACAAAATCATTAGTAACTCAAAACTCATCTCAGCAATCTAAATTTGTTTATAATCATATCATTGATACAAGTCAATAAGTTAACTTTTGTTAGTAAACAATAATCTAATTCATCATTTACAATGCGTCTTATTTAAAGTACTTTTTTACTTACAAAATTTGAATTCGAAGTACTCATTTTAAAAAATTGAGATCAGTGGTACTTGGACAAGGACTTATTGGTAGCAGCATTTTCTAATTAGAGCCTGTGCGTGATGATAAGGAAAAAGTACCAGTCTTGTGTTGTGAATTTTCTGAGCCTGCACGTAGAAGATGCAAGATTTCTGATTTTGCATTTGTGGTTGTGCTTTGTGAATAATAATACACTTATTAAACACAAATAAGTGTAATATGTCAGGGAAGAATTGAGATGACTAAATATCTATTTGTACGGACAAGATTTAATTAGCTTTTTTTTTTTTTTTTTTTTTTTTTTTTTTTTTGTGTTCCACCATATAATCTGTAAATTTATTGTAGTTTTAGCATGCAATAATAATAAGCAAATATCTAAAAAGTGAAAACCACAAATTCTTATTTGATGTGTTTTTGTTCTTCTCTCACTAATTAACTTTGATGAACCAATTATTCATACATTGGGAAATATACCTAACTAACATTAGATAGGAGAACCCTGCTTTCCATAATGAGTTATTACAGTGCATGCAAGATACAGTACATCATGTACTGTTTCTTTTGGAAATAAAAGAAAATGATGTTTCCTCAATACTTATTATAATTATTATTATTAAGAGAGGGTGAAAAGTGACAATTAAGGCAATTAGGTAGGTTAGAAGACAAGAACTTCTTCATGAATTGGTAAGTAAGAAACAATTATAGGGGGGACATGGTGCCCCATCTTGATTTTTGATTCAAAATCTGAAGACATAGACTCTGTCTATTGCAGATTAGGCATAAGAAATCTTTAAGTGTAATGTTTTGGTATTATTGCTCCATAATACGAGTTAGGTATAAAATGCATCAACCCTCCTTCATATACTTGATAAAATTGGAATGTTCATAATGTTAAAAGAAAGAATAGATCCAATGAACTTAGAGGGAGGTATAATAGAAGTGGACTGAATACTATATTTCGACAAAAAACCCTATTGGAGATTCATGGATTGCTCTACTTATTTAGGATTTATGTAACACTCCATTACTGATCATATTTATATTTTAAATTTCAAGAAATTGTTTCTTTTAACTATGCCTTGGTTTTGTTGAATAATTTAAGCAAGTAGTTGCTTAAGTGTTTTGATATTAGAATTTTAGTTCAACTTCTGATAATTTGTGTAGTAAATATTTACATCAGTTTTCAGTAAAGACTTGTCTGTGGGATGAAATTTAAATTCTAATTTGAGAATAGTATCAAAATTGTTAAAGAAATTGTATATATGAGCGTTGTCCATATAAAGTATTATTCTTTTTGAACATTTTTTTCCTAGATCACATCTTTCCAATAAATATTCTTATTATCATTCTTATTCCACAAATCTAACTATTCTTCATATTTTAAGAACAGAATATCGAGGTTTGTTGTGTTTACACCTCTACAAGGCTAAGAGGATATTGCGATATTTTGGTAATAATTTGTTAGAATAATATTTTATAGTAAGTTTTTCACACCATCATTTTGTAAATATAAAATTATATGTGGAACAAAATTATATTTTACAATACTTTTACATTTAAAATAACTTTATATATATATATATAATATAATATTCATGTAGAATATCATGTTTAAATAGAGGTGTTGATTTTGATCAGCATTTAGCAATTAGATTGAGCCAATATTTTGGATTGAAAAAGTTACTATTGTCGGTCAGACTCCAAAATTCAAAAGATTTTGAAATATATATAAAATCAAATACTTTTTTAATATTAACCCACTAGTCAATTTTTCTACTTTTTTATTTGAAACAGTTTGATAATTAAGTTGGTACTATCATATACAAATTTAGAAATAATTTGGTACATCATTATTCATGAGTTAGGTTTTGGCAGTTATCATATACATTAGTTAGGTCTTTCTTTAGATTATTTTAGACATTTTTTCCGAATATTTAACGCAATATCGAAAACTTCAATTCAAAATCACTAACTCAAATAAAAAGTTTCTCTCATAATAGACTTGTTTTTCTATAATTCAACTAATTCAACTAGAACAAATTCTTTCTAATAGTATAATTATATAAATTATATTTTCAAATTTCTATACTTATCATTCATTTTAATTTTTATTAGTAAAACCATAAAGAATTGGAAATGGATAGAAGAATGAGTATGTATACATTTTTATGTCCCATATTCATTTTAATATTCATTCTCTTCATATTTTAACTTATTAAAACATTTTCAAGTTATTAAGTAACCTAAAAAAAATTATATTAACTTTTTTTTATTCTTATATTTATAAATACACATTTGATCATTTTATATAATTATTTGATTTATATCTATATGATTTTTATTTTATATAAAAAAATATTTAATTAATATTTGAAATAGTAAAGGGGCAAGTACAAGTATATCTGTTTTTCAACTAGTATTAGGATGAAATAAAAATTTCATACCTATTAAGTGTGAGCATGTGGATGAATTTTTATTGTAAAAATAAAAATGAATATAGTTAAACACATAATATCTCTATTATCATTCCTAATTTTATTATTAGGGATCTTGAAAAGTGAATTTTAAATTCAATTTAACCTTATAAAATCAACTTTAATGTGAGGTTTACACTTATTTATATATTATTAAAAGATCTTATATTTAGTTGATGTAAGATCATTAACATCTTTCCTTACACTGAAATGACTCAATTCTTGGGTGACAATATATATTTAACGGTGATCTGATAGACTCAACAACTTTATTATGATAAATTTTGATACCATCTTAAAAAATAGACTTTAAATCTAATTCAATCTAACAAAATTGATTTATAATATGAAATTTATTCCACTAATATATTATTAAAATACTTTATCTAGTTGATGAATAATCTCCAAAAGTTTATATACTATTCTTAGTCTATTTAATGGATATTTTGTGTAAGTGTTAAAATAAATAAGTTAATGGATATTTTGTGTAAGTGTTAAAATAAATAATTTTAACCGTTTTAGTTATAAGGTGTAACCTTTACTTAGTTTCAATAATATCTAAATATACAATTATTTGTTTTTATAATTACATCTAATGGTTATATATAATTATTTTTCTTTACCATAGATTAAGTAATATTGATATGAAAAAAAAAATAGAACCAAATAAATATATTTAAAAATAATTTACGTTCAAAATTATACCTAGCTATATCCGAAATGCTCACATTTTATTTTATAACTTAGTTATAATTTTTTTCAAAACACCTTCCATATTATGTAAAGTAATTATCCAGAATTTATTCAAAGTAATTTTTTCTCATAAAACATTTATAATATTTTCCACTATTTCTGTTAATATTTTATTTTTAAAAGATGTCATAATGAGTTTAAACGAGGAAGATATCCTTTATCTCCACTCTTAAATGATGAAAAAAATTTAGGACTATTTTTAAAAGATGTCACAATGATCTAACACTATTTTTGAATTTTATATCTCAAATTTTATAATTTACTTTTTCATCATCTTATTGGAGCTCTTTTAGTTCACGATAGTCAACTTTAAACAAATTACTAGCTAATATATAAGTAAAGTGATTATATGAAGGTGCAGTAAAATGTCACAATAGTAATTAAGTTAAATTATAAATGATGATAATGTAATTAAGTACATTTTTTTAAATCTAATGTAAGAAATTGTATACCACTCAACCTAATGGTACATTGAAGACATTTTCCTGTTCATTTGCAACATGACACCATTAATTCAGAGAACTAAGTGCAAAACCAGTGTCAAGGAAATGCATAGAAATGTTAAATTAATAAAAAAATGAAGAAAAATCCAAAAAAAGCCAAATTCAGTACACAAGAATTTATTCCCTAGATCCGATGAGATACGAGGTGCTCATGTATACATCGAATTGTTAAATGGAGTCAAAGGTTGAATGGTTGTCATATTCTTGGAGTTTGATTTTTGAAAAATAATTATTGATTTTTTTTAGTTTAATTATATTAATTTTAGACGAAAAAATTCTCTCTTTCTGTCATTATAATTTTGCTATTGTTAACACATATAAGCAATGTAAGATAATGATAAAAAAAGTAAATTATAAAATGTACCATAATATATGTATATATATAAACCTTATCTGAGAAGTATAGGTTAAAATGTTAATTTGGTAAGGGAATTTGATACTAGTTTGTTATATTTGTCGTTTCATTATTTAAACATAAATATTTACAGAGTTGTCAAATGACATATAAGCATTTATTACGAATAAATGGTATAAATTTGGTTCACGAAAAAGCTAACATAATGGTGAAGCAAATGACAATTGAATTTCAACTAACATTTTGCAAAAAAGTTAACTTGGTATAGGATATACTTTAATTTTACCTTTTGTTTACAGTTTTTATCTGAAAAAAAGTTATTTTCTCAGATAAAAATTTCTACAACAATTAGATACATAGATTAATTTAATTAATAAAATAATTTTACTAACCATGTTAATTTTTTTATAAATATTTATGAAAATGTTTATTTAACTATGAAAAATGGTAGTTTCACACTCTGTTCAAATAAAATCTTCATTTCACATCAGTTTTTATTAATAAAATATTATATATTAATAAAATATTATATATTTTAGTGTTAAATGAAGGGAGAATGTGAATAGTGCTATTAAAATAAGAACACCGTTTAACTATGAACATTTTTTTGTTTGGGATTTCAAATGGATTCATATAATTGATACTAGCAATGCACCAAACCAAGAAGCTCATGTATATAAATTGCAGATGGAAGCTAAGAAAAGTGGAAGAACATGTAATGAGAGTTTCCCCTCTCTAATCATGTATTTTGAAATGAAACATCTCATTTCACCAAAACCATACTGTAATTTTCTCTCACTTCACCAACTCTAACCCTCGTTCTTTCTCATACATTGCATTTGCAGCACATATAATAGGCCCTCCTTCCAAACAACCATTATAGTGCTTTTTTCTTAGCTTTTTTTCAGGCATATTCCTATTCCCCTTTCCTTGCCCCATTCAAATGCTTGCTCTTTTGCAATGACTAATGACTCTGCTTTCTTTTACTCGCCTTTGAGTTTTGACCCACATTGTCCTTTACACACTTTCCAATTCTCTGTTATGTGTTTCAAGTTTCCCCTCAACCTTTCTCTGTTCCCACATTGAAAGTTTCCATTTTTTTTCTTTTATTGCTTACTCTTCCCAGCATTTTGGTCATTAAGTAATGTGTAATCCAACTGGGTTTTGAAGTTTTGGTTGTTTAATGTAACTTGTAAGTTTATGTTATGCATTGCTTTGGGTTAGATTGTGCAACATTGTTGTGTTGTGCTGCCACTGGGGATCTATTGAAGGGGTTTATTTGCATGAATCTTGTTATAAATCATAATGATGTGTAATTGCTTGCTGATTTTGCCATAGGTGTGTAGCCGTTGTTCTTCATTCATGTGATGCTCGTAGCACATGCATTGGTGTCTGCCAAGATTAAATAATCAAGTGCAGTGCTGTTGCTGCAAATCTGTACTCTTGTTAAAGCATTAAAAAAAATATAAATCCTAGTAAGGTTTTCGTCTTTGTCATTGCCTCTGGTTAAGAAACTATGGAAGATACATTTGTTCCGTTTCGTGGAATTAAAAATGATCTTCAAGGGAGATTGATGTGTTACAAGCAAGACTGGATTGGTGGTCTCAGAGCTGGCTTCAGGTACACCTTTCTTATGCTACAAAAATAGTAAATTATTTTATTAGGAGGGTGTATTTTCATAGCATGAAGTATATGAAGATAGAAAGTTTTTTTTTTTTTTTTTTTTTCTGCTAATTCAGTTAGTATATCTTTGAAATTACTACACTTTTTTGATTGAATGTAACTTGCTACTTAAACTGTTGTATCTCAGGATATTAGCCCCTACCACGTATATATTTTTTGCATCAGCAATTCCTGTTATTTCGTTTGGAGAACAATTGGAAAGAGACACTGGTAAGCTGCTTGTTACTCATATCCCATTGGGTTTTGTCCATGTATGGAAGTTTGTTTATGTTAAGATAGCTGATTAGATAAATGCAGAGACAGTGATATAGTGTACCTCAAATTTGATGTTCTGTGTTCCAACAATTTCCAGATGGAGTACTCACTGCAGTGCAAACTTTAGCATCTACTGCATTGTGTGGAATTATACAATCTATCATAGGAGGCCAGCCTTTACTGATTCTTGGAGTAGCGGAACCAACTGTAATTATGTATACATTCATGTTTAACTTTGCAAAAAGAAGGCCAGAATTGGGTTCGAAACTCTTTCTAGCATGGACTGGATGGTATAGTTCGTTCACTTTCATGTTTGAAGCAGTGTAGTCATTTTATGTTCTTAGATATAATTTTTTTTTTACGATGTTTGTATGATGCCTTATAAAAGAAACTTAGTTTCCTCATGTATTTACTGGCAGGGTATGCATGTGGACTGCCATCTTGTTGTTCCTATTGGCTATCTTGGGAGCTTGCTCCATCATCAACAGGTTCACTCGCCTAGCAGGGGAACTGTTTGGCCTTCTTATTGCAATGCTTTTCATCCAAGAGGCTATTAAAGTAAGAGACATGTTTTAGTTTTCTTTGACAGTAATATTGGCTCATGAGTGCTTTTAGCACAAATGATAGCCTTAAGTAATGAAAATATAAGATGGTTGGAGGAAAATCAAATCAACTGATAAACATGCTTTCTAATTGGGTTTAACAGGGACTCATCCATGAGTTTCACATACCTGAGAGGGCAAACCCAACATCACCTGAGTTTCAATCTTCATGGAGATTTGGAAATGGCATGTTTTCTTTGGTTCTGTCTTTTGGCCTCCTTCATACAGCATTGAGAACCCGAAAGGCAAGGTCTTGGCGATATGGATCAGGTAAGACTTGCGAAATGTGAGGTTCCTAGTCATATGTGCATTTGCATCGTCAATATGATATGACCTAAGAAAGCATGAAATTTTCTTTCTCTTATGGTCAATGTGGGATTGTTGATAATGTTGCTGAAATACTACATTCTTCCTTTGAGATGTGCATTCTTTGTTGCAAGAACCATTTAACATAAGGTAATAAGAACACTTTTTCTTCGGCTTTTAAAACGTACTATGCGACAACAATAAAGAGAAACTGCATAAGGAACAAGGTTGTTGAGGGGTATTGGATTCAAGTTAACTTTCCGTTACGATAGAGTTGCTTTTCATGTTACTAAGTTGACTTACTGGTCTGTAAATTGAATATTGCCTAAGGAATATTCCAAAAGTTATCTTTAAAGCATAGAACCTCGTGTCAATGAAAAAATTGTTTCTAGAATTTTGTAAGACGACTTCTCTTTAATGAAGAAAGGGTTGAACCTATAACACTTGAGCTTTAAGACCTTCATAGATCTATCAAATTTACATTGAAAATGGAAGTGGATCATCTGGAGGTTAAACATGACCAACAGACTAAAGATTTTATTTTTACTTGAAAATAACAAAAAAATCCTTTCAACTAATGTTTTTATCATTTCCCATTATATTTCAGTAGTTCTTAGATTATTTTCCTGTCATTGCAGGATGTTTACGAGGCTTCATAGCAGATTATGGTGTCCCATTGATGGTTCTTGTATGGACTGCCATTTCTTATATTCCAGCTGGAAGTATTCCAAAAGGAGTTCCTAGGCGTCTTTTCAGTCCAAATCCATGGTCCTCTGGTGCATTTGAAAACTGGACTGTCATAAAGGCATGAGCTCTTCTGTGCAAATTATTTTATGTTGGGAAATATGATGATTAAATCTCTCTGTCGTTTTTATATTCTTAGTTCTTCCGTGGAAATTTTTAATAAAATATTCCAAATCACAACAGGACATGCTGAATGTGCCAGTTCTCTATATTATTGGAGCATTTATTCCAGCAACAATGATTGCTGTTCTATATTATTTTGACCATAGTGTGGCATCTCAGCTTGCTCAGCAGAAAGAATTCAATTTAAGAAAGCCACCTTCTTTCCATTATGATTTACTTCTATTGGGCTTCATGGTACATGACACTTCTTGCTCTTTTTGATTTTGCTTTATATAAAATTGCTTAGTTCTTTGACTTTTGCCCAATGCTCTTTCTTTCACTTGGCAATTTGAGATTGATATTGTGTTTGGCCTCTGATCTGCTTCTAAACCGAATGTGATCCTTAGTTGTGACACATGGATGTTAACTGAATCACAGGTTATAATATGTGGTCTAATTGGGATTCCTCCGTCCAACGGTGTTATTCCACAATCTCCAATGCATACCAAAAGTTTGGCTACACTGAAGCACCAGGTAGACCTTAATTACAATTGCAGGTTTCCGTTCTCTCATTTTATAAAGATTTACTGAGATAATGCTTTGAAATACACTCTCATGAGTACAATCTTTGTTAGGCCTGAAGCATTTAAGGAGAAAGTAGAAACAGAATGCATAGTGATTAAATGTGTGCTGCTACTATCATCATACTTATATTTGGGTGATTTGCAGTTACTTAGGAACCGGCTTGTTGCTGCCGCACGAAGTTCTATGAGAAAACAAGAAAGTTTGGGACAAGTATATGGAAGTATGCAAGATGCTTACTGGCAGATGCAAACCCCTCTAGTTCACGAGGAATCTTCCTCACAGGTACATGCGATTGTGGTCTTTTAGTCACTCTCCCTTCACAGGACAACTTGAAGATTGCATCATTGATTTAATGGTTTAACAAACTGAATATGTTCCTAATTGTCTCTAGTTCAAACAAGAAGTGGTCTATAATGTAATCATCCACCATTTCCTAAACTTTGTTGACAGGGACTTAAAGAGTTGAAAGAGTCAACAATTCAATTGGCATCAAGCATGGGGAGTATAAATGCCCCAGTTGACGAGTCAATATTTGATGTCAAGAAGGAAATTGATGATTTATTACCTGTTGAGGTCAAAGAGCAACGAGTGAGCAACCTGCTCCAGTCTGTGATGGTAGTAGGATGTATAGCAGCAATGCCTTTCCTGAAAATGATTCCAACTTCTGTGCTCTGGGGTTATTTTGCTTTCATGGCCATTGAAAACTTACCTGGCAACCAGTTCTGGGAACGGATTTTATTAATTTTAACTGCTCCAAGCAGAAGATACAAGTATAACATGATGTTTAACATTTCCTATCTTTTTTTCTTCTCTTAATATATTTAGAGTTGCATTCACTGACTTACCTTGCTTTCTTTTTTACACTGTGAAATGAGTAGAGTTTTGGAGGAGTGCCATGCAACTTACGTGGAAACCGTTCCATTCAAGACAATTGCAGTGTTTACAGTCTTCCAGACTGCATACTTGCTTGTTTGTTTTGGTATCACTTGGGTTCCTACAGCTGGGGTTCTATTCCCATTGATGATCATGTTTCTGGTTCCTGTAAGGCAATACATTCTGCCCAAGTTTTTCAAAGGAGCACACCTTCAAGATTTAGATGCTGCAGAATATGAAGAAGTACCTGCTTTACCCTTTAACCTAGCTACTGTAAGTGTTCAATACTATTAGGTATTTAAGTGTGAGTCTAAGTTTCACATTAAATAAACATAAAAAAGTTAAGTAATATATTGAAGGTAGTGTTATTTTCTTACGTGGATCCGGCTTTTGTCTCATTCGTGTTTGTCTCTTCAATATTTCTTTCCGATTTTTCCAACAATAGACTCAAGTCTACCCTCTTATTTAGCTACATACTAAACTCAAGTCCTTTTATGATGCTTGTTGTGTTTGTGCAGGAGGGGGAGTTGAGCAAGACAGGTTCCTTTGCAGATGATGGAGAGATTCTAGATGGAATAATGAGTAGAAGCAGGGGTGAGGTAAGACATGTTTGCAGTCCTAAGGTGATGAGCTCCACTCCAATCCTATCCCAAGAGTTAACTGGTCTTCCAAGTCCAATGTTGCCAGATAAAGTATATAGCGCTCGGATAAGCCAACTCAGAGGAAATCAAAGCCATCATCAAGGTGTTGGGAGAGGACCATTTAGCCCTGGAGAAGCTAGGCCATCCAATTTGAGGAAATCTGGTTGAATACTCATACTTCCTTTTCTCATAGTACTTGTTATGCCTGTAATACAAGGACTCTTGAGCAAAGCTTAGTGGCATAAATGCATTCAACATATGTATGTCATGAAAACATGTAGTTTTTAGGAATTAATTTATGAGGAGCATTGATTATTATTCTAATATTTAATTTTAGAATTAGGTTTTAGATTTTTATTTAAGGTTAGAGTTCTGAGGCCTACAAAAGCTGAACAATTAAATTTCTCTAGAAAATAGTGATTGATTTTCTAGTTTGGTCCTTAATTAGAATTAATCCATTGTATTTAGTTTGAATTAGAATTGTGAATTAAAGCTAAGAGAATCAACCACGTAAACATAATTCTCGATTATTTAACCAAACAGATTCAGTTATATATCAACATTAAAAAGTGAGCATTTAGATTCCTAAAAAAATAAATCTCGATCAATAAACTAAAAATTGTGCTAGAAAGTTAAAACTCATAATAAAAGTAAGACAATACATAAAATTAAATTGTATTATTAGAATACACAGCGAGGATAGAGAAGAATTGAAAGTACATGCCGATGAAATGAATGAATTAATGTCATGTTAATAGTTATTGAAGTAAAGTACCATAGAGTAAGAAAATAAAGATAAAATAGGATTTTAAGAGTTAATTATAAATGTAAAATTTGCAAAATGATTTAATAGCTTACAAAGTCACTTTACAAAAGTTCTATATGTTGTGATATAATTACTGAAGTTGTAGAAGATCCATAAAAAAAATATTAAACAAATAAAATATTTTATTAGATATATAATATTTTATTTCGTGTCATGTTTTCACTCTTATATATGTTAATAATAAAACTATTATCTTATGTAATCAATTTGTTATTTTTTAGTAGTTATTGATATTGTTTAGCTTTCTCCTAATTGCTTAATAATTTTTTATATACACTAATTTAATTTTAATTTACTAACTGTCAGTGTTTTATTGACTCAGTGATTTGTTCATCACATTTCTTAAATTTGTTCATATTATTTCTTAATTTTTTTATATAGCCGTTACGTTTGTTATTGCTATCCGAAATATTTTCACTAGATAAACAATTCATCGCTAAGTACATTAACGGTAAAGTTAGTGCAAATTTAAAGATTCATTGGGTAAATGATGATTCGTTGATTGAATTCTATGTTATCTAAAGATTTCTTTCCTAGATTTTTTTCTCCGTGCACTTACATCAATCCATGAAGAATATTATTAATCAAACTTAGTAAAAATATATACAATTAAGACATTTATAACTAAATTTATATTGTAAGACTCATTTTCCAATTAAATAATATCAAGACGATATTTAAACACTAAATATATGATAATTAATTGACAAGAAAGATTACCTGTCTCAAACTCTTTTTAACCTAATTGACAAAAGGCAATTGTGACATTATAAATTATCTACTGTAGGATTTTGCAGCAGTGGTTAATGTCTATGAATAAAGAGAAAGAGTCGTTAGAATGGTTTGATGGCTTTGATTTTTAATGTTAGGCAATGCTATTATGGTGGCATTGAAATGTTACTTGCCACCTTTTCAACTTTTATTTGATAGAATGTCTCCATAAATCTCTCATTGTTGAAAAAAGCTCTTAAAGTAATCATTCTTCATTTATGTAATAATTAGGGAGGGATTGTCTTTCAAAAAGACAAGTTTGGTAGTCCATTATCAGCCTAACATATGCTATTCATGCAGAAGCTTTTTTAACAACACTGTCCCTTCTTGAAATAAGTCTGACCTCAACTTCATGGATTTCACAAATATTCTTCTTTGGATCATCCCGTGTTTGGTGCAATGAAAATTGTATTTGACATTATGTAAATTGGGTTAGATTTTTCCTGTATTTATAAAATCCAATTTGACACTTCACTTCTAAAATGTCCAATTTGAACTCAAATTTAAAAATGACGCAATGTTATATTCTCAGTCCAAATAAAGCTGATGTCGTTAAGGATTCACAGTTAGCAATGACTTCAAATTTCGTTAAAAGTCTGTACCAATTAGTGACAATTTTTAATATTTGTCATATTTTGAATTTTAATTAACAAAGACATTATAAAGTATTAAGAGTATAAACAGATCTTATTTAAGTTTTCATTCCTTGGTACGATGATGAGTAATTGAATACTACAGGGATTTATTCCATTTTTCAATAACTACAGACTAGAAAAGGAATTTATGTCGAGGCGTTGAACCTAGAGAACTGGATAATCGTGTTTAGTATAACAAACATAACTCGTTGACTCTTGACTTGGTTTGACTGTAAAAGGATTTACTCTTTTTTGTCATAAGGAAAAAAAAATATTCTACCGTTTTTAACCAATTAAATACTCTTCATGGAGAATATAAAAATCGATAATGAAAGTGACAAACCTACACCACAGAGACAATTTTTTTACCCACCTTTAAAACAATGCAGCTCCAGAAGCTAACAAGTGACAATCCCTTGAACTCAGAAACTTCAGAAATGTAGTATGCGTTCAAATCTGAAACCTAAAATTAATCCCGTTTCTGGGCTTAGACTTCGACTTTTCCATCTTTGCAATCATGCACAAGGCCTTTTCAATGTAACCAAAAACTAAAATTGAAAAATAAAAAAGGCCATACGGATCACTGTTACTTCTTCAAAGGTTTATTACTTCTACACTGAGTCATTTGGTAGAAACTAGAAGTAGTTTTAAGGAACTTGAGCAGTATGGATATGAAAATGGCATCGGCAAAAGAACCCATTGCCCTATCTTCCACAATTTTTTTAAATAACATTTTAAATTAACCAATAACCATAAAAACCTTGGAAGGCTTTTGCTAGATGCTTGATCTGCCAAACCTTGAACTCATGGACAAACTGAATCATGAATTAGGCCGCTTAGTCTTGCTAAATTTAGAACCTGTCATTTGCTCTGACTCGTACAATATGTGATTGATAAGCCCCCTTGCGGCACTGCAAAACCAGAAACCAGTCTACAAATAAGTAGATAAGCGTAATTTTCACACACATGTGCCCATGTTATTGTGCCGAGACATCAGAAATGTATTGGCTGGTGAAGGGGAAATGGTTCAAAGGAAGAAACGGGGCCTCAATAGGAACAAACGTGCACAATATAAATGTACTATACTAGATACAAGCTTACTCATCCTTCAACTGCTGAATTTTCTCAGGATCTGTCTCATGCTTGTGTTTCTTAAACTGTTGTCTCACCATATCAACAAGAAGTGGTGTGTTATGTTTCTGCAGGCATACAGCATGATCAGTTTGTCACGTCTTAGCATCTTCACACATGCAGATGTTTAAACCTTGTTTAAGTAAACTTCTTCACAAATACTTCTCTAGAAGAAAAATCAAAAGCAAAATGAAAGAAACTTCTTCCACAAGTTAAAATCAACGAATACACCTCATTCATCAACTTTTGGAAGAGTTAGATAAGAAAGTTTCTTTAAAAGCTGAAGTACATAAGTTAATGTCAACTTAAGAAAGAAGTTTAACTCATTTTACCTTCATAGTTTCCTTTTCAAAAATGTTCACGAAATGTTTATCTCAATAGGACATGACAAATGCAGTGCTTCAGTTAAAAAATTATGCATTACTAGCACAGCAACAACAGGACAGTAACCCCAATGCAGAAGCATACCATGATCAAGGGTGAATAGCATCACAAGCACAAAAGTAAAAGATGAAGTAAATAATGCCGTGCACTGATAGGATCAGAGTTTGTCTGACATCTTAAATCACAACACCTAAACATGAACACTAATTACATGTCTCTAGAAAACAAGCATCATAAGCATGAGACATATACAACCGAATTTTCAAAAAATTCACCATGGTGGGGATTCCCATGTACTGTACTTAAATTAAGTTGACAGCAATTAGCCACAACTGAACCTGTTTGAAAGAGAAAGAGAAGAATGACTTACCCGTTGGCCAATATACTTAGCTCTTCGCAGGCATTCACGGTAGAGCTATAAAACAAAAAGCCATAAAAGTAAATCAGAGATTTTTTTTTTTTTTTGAAGGATAAATTAGAATTTTGATCATTCATCTAAATTTTTGTTTCAATTTGGTCCCTTAAGTTGAAATAATTTAATTTAAGTCTTTAATTTAAAACACTAAATTGGTCCTTCTGTTAGCTTACTGCATCAATTTAGTGTGTTTGGATTTTCAGTTTCATCCCACTAAACTCCCTTTCAACTGAACTTAACACTCACATTACTCCTCCATTTGCTCATCGGAAAATACAACTTTTGCATTCATCGCCATTCCAACATACATCCAAACACACCTTTCAACAAATTAGGTGAAACATTACAAACGTCAAACTATTAAACATGTGACTCTAGTCAAAATTACCATTGCTCATCAATCTTTTAAACTTAAAAAGGGATCAAATTGAAACCAAAATTCCAGATAAGGAGAACAAAACTCTATTTCAGTCTTTCTACACCTATGAAAGCGAAGCAGGGGGTTGGAGTTTGATTGAATTGAAGAAAGAAGGTTTAATAAAGAAGGTTTGGTAGGTGACTGACCCTAATAACATTGTTGGCGAGCTCAGGAGGCAGAGCTGTTTGAAGGGACGGCATGGTATAGAGTCTGCGAAACAAAAATACAGAGGCAATTCATCGAACAGTTAGAAGGCGGAAAAAAGAGACCATTACTTAACCAACAAATTGTAATAGTGAGCACTTGTCTCATACCGATTATCACTACTTCTTACTCTGAGTCCTCGAGTTGTGTTTACGAGCAAAGCGAAGGAGCACGGGATGTGAAATTGCGATTGCGAAACGAAACGAAACGACCCTGCGTTTTACGGTACTAGAAACGGAGAAGAGTGAATCGCACTAATGGGCCGATTCCTAGTACAGGGCCCAAGAATTTTGTGGAGGGCTAAATGGGTCATGTGATTCTTGAATCGAGCTATTTAAAAATTTAATTATTAATGATTCAATAATAATGATGAGATGCTCACAATTTTATCCATATGAAATAATTGGGGATTTCAAATCAAATTTAAATATGATAAACCGTATTTCAATTAACAATAAATAAATAAATCAGGTTCTAAAACAGCTTTATGTACTAGAATGTCTCTACTATGTTCAAGTTACTTTCTTATTACTTTTATAGAGTTAAAATGAGTTTGATTTAACATATATAATAAAGTTTGATAATTCAATAGAAAAGAAAATATAAATATTTTAATTTCTCTTTTTTGATATTTTGTTTTTAGAATAGAAGAACATTGTGTACTCTACATATTATAGTTAAATTAAGTTGAACTCAAATGGAACTTAAAAACCAACATATTATAGCTTAGAAGTCAATTTTGAGGTAAATTTGAATTTGAAAAAAAAAAATTGTTAAATATGATAACATAATATTCAATAATTAAAATTAAAAATTGATTTAAATGTTCCAGCTAAATTTTAAATACACCCATGGTCTCTAAAGCACGGTCTTTTCGTCTCCTTCTTTTAAAATTGTTATTATAATTCCAATTTCATTCATTACAATTTATTTACTTTTTCTATTACCAAGTTTTCCACAAGTAAAAAAAAAATGTTCCTGATTAGGACATGGATGATGTCTCTGATATCATGTTCCATCTTGGTAGTTAATTTTTGGGCCAATCCAAGTTAAATGTATCAGTAATCACCTCTCTATGAACTGCATTGCTTAATTTAAACTCGTGAAATGAAACTCAAGCTGATATTTAAAACCTGTCATATGATATATATAAATGCCCGATCAAACTATTACAATGTAGTTTCCAAAAAAGAGAATAAATTCTATAACTCATCACACACAAGGGGAAACCCCAAATAGGGACGAATCCTAAGTAACCAATACAACATCACAATCACAATCCACAACAATGCCTCTCTCTGCTCTATATGCATACTATCTGATACATGATATACTTCCCATAGCAGCCTTTAATGTTACATGTTAACTCTTACATTCATAGGCAGAGAGCTCTACTACTGTATCAGGTTCACCTTCTCTTAGGCAATCAAGTGGAGGTATAGTCATGGTCTCTTGAGTTCCATAAGCATTCCAGCAAAAAGGGTCATCGAGTAATTGCCCCTCGTATGGCAAAAGCTCAATCTCAGAGAGTGTAATGTTGGTGCATGCCACAGTGTCACTGCAAGCAAAGTGTATAGGAGGAGTTCTCACATCATAAGTACCCTTTATGTTCCTATATATCACATCGTTCACATGCACTGCTGAAGTTTGGTTGAGACACTCCTTGGACAAGCAGTAGTACTGGTCAATGATGATGCAGTTCCTCACATTCTCCATTTGGATGTTCTCAAATCTTAGGCCAGTCACTGAGCCCGTTCCTCCTTGCCATGTCTTGATCCTCAGGCCATTGTCTGATTCCTTTATGATGGTGTTCCGAACAGTTAAGTTTGAGACACATGCCTGGGAATTGTGCACTCCCAGGCTTCCAATGCTGTGGAAATGAAATCACCAATGTTAAGCATTTGGTGTAACATACTAAAACTAACATAGTGGAAACTTGGCAATGTAAAGACTTTGATGTGTCTAATTAAAGCAACAGTTTGAACTCTTGTCTTATTAATTATTGGCAGTTTGAACTGTTCCAACTGTTTAAGTAATACACCTATATAGATCAGTAAAAGAAGAAAACAAATAAATAACTCCTGTGACCCTAACTTTTTGGAGAATTGGTGAGGATCATTTGAAAGGCCAAACTTTTTAATCTTTTGTTGAAGATTAGTTGGAATCTTGGAGTACAACTTGGAGTGTCACTATACTCATGCCATTGGTGAAAGTCACTTTTCATTCGTTTTGCTTTTAGAAATGGTTCTAGAATCAGTTAACACAATTTGTTTATTTTATTTGTACATTAGTCATCATTAATGAGTAGTTAACATAATTAGCAACACAATTTAACTTCAAATTATGATTAATTATGTAACATACCTTATACCATGGGTAGGAGCACAAGTAACACCCTCTATGTCCACGTCTGAGCACCCGGGTCCAATTGAGATGCAATCATCACCTGTTCAAAAATCACATCATTGTAAACAACTTTTCTGGCATTTATATAAACAGAACAAAACAACCTTGTTGAGAAATGAGACGTTGTTCTTTGGTATTTACCATTGCTGATTACGGAGTTATATATCCCAACACCCTTTGTATTTCCTAAGTGGATGCCGTCAGTATTTGGACTCAGTTTAGGAGAAGAAATTGACAACTTGTCTATTAGTACTCCTTGGCAACCATCGAATTTCACGTGAAACATAGGACTGTTTTGAATTTTCACCCCACTCAGCACCAGATTGGAGCTCATGAAGAACCGTATCATCTATATTTGAGAAGAGAAACAATTCTAAGACAGTTCATGTGGGTCGGAAAAAAAAAAAAGTATAGACAGAGTAGTTCACTCACTGTAGGGCTATCACATGGTCCTGATACAGTTTTTCCATCGGGGCCCTGAAATGTCAATTTTTTTACCATTTAGTTTGAGTTCTTTCAACAGTACAACAAATAATAGAATGGTGTAATTGTTGTTATATTATTGATTAAATGATTACCCTGTGAGGTTTGCAAGGAAGATCCCACCACTGTTCCCCATTGCCTTCTATGGTTCCTTTCCCAGTAAGAGTCATTTGATCAAGTCGATAGAACACGAGCCATTGACTGTGGCTATCTTCCTTAGGCCAAGATTCTGGTCCATCAGGTGCCATGAGAGTACCATCCACCTGTTAACGTTAGAACCTTGTTAGTAAGCTACATTGAAGGAACACAAGAGAACTACACAAATGAATTTCACATCAGGACCAACCCAAAAGCTTATATATATCTTAAGCCCTTCTCACATATATGTTTGTCCAATATGTTCAGTGTGAGTTAGACTTCTTAATCACACTTGCATTCTGACAAATATGTCATATAACATAAAAAAAATGAATGAAGAACTAGGAAATTCAACAAGCATTCTTACCTGAAATACTAGTCCAGGCTTGCATGGACCTGTAAAGATAGTTGAAGTTATCTTGAAGCAGTAATTTTCTGGAACAAGAACAACCCCTGACTCGACCGCACAAGCTGCTTTCCATGCTGCCACGAATGCTTCTGTGTCATCAGCTGAACCATCTCCAACTGCCCCAAAGGATCTTACATCGAAAATGCAGTTTGAAGGGGAATCCCCAGGATCATTGGGATAAGGGTCAGAGGGAACACCAGGGGAAATGGAAGGAGGTGAAGAAGGTTCCTCTGGTGTAGGGGACTTAGCAGGGGGACTTTTCCCCTTGTGATAGTGGTATCTTCCTTCCACATTATCCCAATTATGGATAAAAAGAATCATGGTAATCCATAGGATAAAAGACCAGCGAATAAGACTCATTGCAGGCTTCAATTCTACGACTTTTGACACTAAACTACCAATGTCTCTTCACCAATGTGAAAGCTCCAAGGATGATTGGTACCTGTGGATAAGAGATTGCAAGAGTCCAGCTTGAGAAATGTTATAGAGACAAATATAAATGGAGGAGATTAAACTAAATTGTAGAGGGTTGGAAGCAGATTGGCCTATAGTAAGAACTACCCTGAAGCTAATGTTGTTATTTATATTCAAAACATAGAAGATATAGTTCATGAACAAATTCTAAAGCATGAGGTGTACACGTGTAGAATCATGGTTGATTCACTGTCTCAAGAAAACAGTTGGAGGATTTTAGAGGCTTAGGAGGTCAATGTTCTGTAGTAACTGTGCCACGGTGTCATTGTTCTCCAACCTCATTTCCGTGACCACCCTCTTATTTTAATTGTATCTGTTCATTGTGTTGTGGTCCGTGACATTATACCTTCTCTCCCCTCTAGCTTCTTGGACCTAGTTTACCACCACTAGTTTTATTTTGTGAATTTGTTTTCAAAACAGCATTCTGGAAAATGTTCAAAAGGGTATGCTCAGAACCTTTGAGGCTCAAGTTTTCTAGAAAACAGTGACATCACTGACCAAACTTCTTCTTTTTTATTCCATTTCTGTTCATCCGTATTTTCTCGGTCACACAAATAAAAGGAGTTAGATATAAGAGACGGCGAACAAAAGAACACGACATCAAGGTCCATGGCATTTGTAGAGTCAACTGATTACTTGTCCTATCAATGCCTGTAAGTTTAACGTGTCTTCGATTATTTTTCACAGAAAATGCTAACTAGTTATGTTAGAACACAAGAACAATTTAAGGTAGGCAGAGCAATTTAAGTGTAAGCTGAACACATGTTAAATTAGAATAAAGAAGAAATACTGTTCAAGAAAATTATCAAAAATATTTGTGAATATGAAAATTGGTGTTGTAGCATATTTGTCTGAATATATGACATATTTGTTCTTATGTTTTACCTTGGAGGTGGCCAAACAGATACGTAGCTATTGAAAAATAACATTTTATGAGATTCTGCATGTGAATTATTGCTATAAGTTAGAGCAAGATCTCTAAATAACAGAGCAGCAGATAGCAAAAAAGAATAAAGCTAACCACAGTGGGAATCGTGAACGTACAGAGCCGCATAGGAAGGCACAAAAAACAATTGAACTTACATATTGAATCACAGGTACCTTTGTAGTTGGAGTTAAACAAAATTTATCTTTTCATGCAATGAAAAATAAACTATCTCTTGTTTGCTAGATTGGTCAACTAATAAGCCTGATTAAAATGCTTTATTCCATCATCCTTGCTGCATTATACTTTGTTAAGGCAATTCAGATATGACAGACATAATAAAAAAAAGGGAGGGAATTAGTAGGATTAAAGTTCATAACTCAAAAACTAGACTAATTGGATTAAATTATCCATAACTTCATAATTTTATTTGTTTTACTTTTAGTTTTTAATTTTAACTATTTAAATCAAACGTGATAATTAACTGTTTGATGAAAAAAAAAGTAAAAGAAAAAAATAGGTGCTAGGGGGCCTAAAAGGAATACAAAGAAGAGTAGATGTGGGAATGTGGTTTTGATTTAAAAGCAAAACATATCGTGACTCTTTGTTGTTGTTTAGCTCATTGTGGCTATGAATTTGCAAGAAGGACATGTTTGGTACGCGACAACAGAATTAACGCATTCACGGGTGAGATCAAACCCCTTATGAATGCAAAAAAAAATAAGAAGAAAACAAAAGATAGTTAAACAGACAGAAGAAGAGATAAAAAGCTAGGACACAGAAAATGACCCTCATAAAAAAAACCAAAATTCTCCAATGTATCCGTACTCTTACGTGCCTATTTAAACAAATAAAGCAACATTTAAAAATCAACTAGTCTTTGTGATTCACCTGATGAAGAATGGTGCAATTTTTTTGTTCTCCTCTTTATCTCTTTGCTATAGCCATCCAATTAGCTAGTGTAGTTATAGATCATTGTAAGCAAATAGGAGTTGCTCTGTAAAATATGTGTAGGAGTGGGGGTTTTATAGAGGAGAGTAGTGAGGTGAAAAAAAATTGTAAGCAATGTGCATGTATTCATGTTTGTCTTAACCTGTCACGTGTGTACAATCAGAAGGTGAGAGTTCAAAAGCAAATAAACCATCGCAATTTCAACAGAGAAAAAGTTTGTGAGTAGAGAGATTCTGGGGTGCACTTTATTATGGTGCTCTGAGGTGACAGCATGGTTTGTGGCTCTCTGGTTGCCACGTGGAAGGGTTCACACACGCCCCTCACTCGCGGAGATAGTGGTTGGTTTGTTCAAAACGTGGGTCCTATGTGACCATGATTGATAGGGCATGAGAGAGAGAGAGAGAGAGAGAGAATGTGCGTTAGTGTATTATGTATCATGATATTACAGTTCGAACACAATATTATAGTCACATGCAGCTCCAACCAGATTGTGCAGAAATCGAAGAAAGAGTTTAGGCATGTGTGTGTGCTCTTTTTTCTTTGCTCACTTGGTTTGAGGCCACAATATGATGAGGAGAAAGGAAGAGGGGACACGTGTTGGGTGAAAAATCACGGGGTGGTGTTTGTAGCTTGTGTCACGGGCTAATGGAAAGAGGGTTGATTAAAAAGTTAGGAGATTGTTTTGTTCACAGGGCTTTGTTTTTGAGACAGTGATGTGGACAGCGTATGAAGATTAAGAACAAAACACTGCATTCTGGTGTCTGATTCTGTGACCTGTTAAGCTTAACATTAGTTTAATCTTAATCTTGTCTTGTTTGCATTTGCTTCCATCACAGATTTAATTAAACATTGGACCAGCTTGTGGGAATTTAGATGTTGCGACACAGTGGGTCCCTTCCCCAACCGGAGGAGAAAATAAATTTTAACGGTAAAAATCGATTACAGGTTTAACCCTTCTTCAAAATTACATCTCGGCAGGTGCAGAAGTTTGTGTGAAAGAATTATGTATGTGATTTTGGTATCACTCACATCATTATTACCAATGTCTGTCAAGTTCTACAACAATCTTTAGATGATACATGTGACTAACTTGGTAGAGTGGTGAGGCAACCATTAGACGAAACTTAGTGATTTCCATATGAACAAGTGTCTTAGAACCAACTAGACCCTCGTTGAAGAATTTCATGACAAAGCAAAAATACGAGAATAAACGTGCAAGCAGAACGTCACGACAATACAAAGCTAGGTTGAAGATGAGATCTTTCTAAGAGGGTGAATTAGTTTGACAGATGAGAAGTAAAGCATGGAAAGACACAACTTAAAGGCAAATTTGCACTAAAGTGGAAAAGACTATTTCGAATTCAAAGAAATCTGAATAATAGAGCTTACCGGTTACAACACCTCGATAACAAGGACAGACCTAAAACTTGGAATGCAAGTCTCTTAAATTTTTTGGCTGAACTTCTCTGAATCAATGTGTTGTCTTTCTTACCATCGACATTTTATTCTTAAAGAGAGTTTTGGTTAAGAAAATTTTAATGAGACAATTGAATAAATGAACATTGTTCTCAGAAATATCTGTGCACAACTTTTCAGCTAAAGATACTCTCACATAAGTGAATCCTTCTTCAAAAGTCTATCATTTTTCTAACTTATCTTAACTATGGATTTTCCACTCAAGTGAATTTATCACAATAATACTATTATCCTAAAACTCTTCTCCAAATGGAGATGCTTACACCAGTGTTTCTAGCTTTAAAAGTGTATCAATTTCTTAATCATTACTATGTAATTGTTCACGATCTTTCGCTTGTGGAGCTTAAAGAACCATGGTGTACCGATAATTCGAACAAAATACACCTCAACCTACCTACATACTGAAAAATAAATAAATTTTTCTTTCGAGAATCTTCAATTCTTTGAATATTTAAGCTTAGGAGGCTAATGCAGTGTGCGACATCTTAATTTCTGGACCTTGTTGGTCGAGTAATAATTGATTTTCATCTGTGTCACCTCGATTAATTGAAGACATTAATCAAATATTATCAAGAAGATTAAGTTTTGAGTTGAGCTTCAGAATATCTTTACACGTGTCCATATACTTAACTAAAATCGAGAAGTAACCTTAAGAAATTATATATGATTTACTTAGACTCATTACGACCTTACGACCTTGTAATTATTATCTCAATCCTATACTTTTTAAATAATAATTATACTTTCTAAGCTTTAGGTCATTTTAACGATAATTTTTAAATTATTTATTATATATATATATATATATATATATATATATATATATATATATATATATATATATATATATATATCATAAAATGAATACCATATATAAAATAATGAAAAGATGAACACAAAAATAATAGAAAAATATGAAAGTAAAAAGATGATATTTGGTTTTCTATTAAGAAAAAAATAAAGAATTGAATATATATCAGTATTCATTATATATCTAGTTAAAGAAATAAAATAAATAAAAATATTAGAATAATTATATCACAAAACAAGATAACTGATATTAGCTAACCAATATTAGATTCTTATAGATATCTCGTTTTGAATTGTAGAATTTAAAACACATTTTCGAAATTCATAATTTGAAAACATGTTCAAAATTATTCAATTTGGAAAAATGTTTAAAAATGACTAATATGGAACACTTTACGCATCTTCCTTTCTAGATTGCTTAATTCAGAAAATTGCCAATTACAAAATTTGAAACTATTTTCCATATCTAACCGTCCACAAGGTGAACAATTTATTCTTCTTAGGAGTAGTAATGGCTTCAGCGACGACAACGTAGTGTAAATAGGGTATTCTAGTCTTTTTAATTGTTGGCATTGGATGCAATAGTAATGATAGGGTGTAAAAAGAAAATGTCTGAAAAGAAAGCCTCGATAGGCATAAATTATAATCTTCACTGGGTCTGAAACATGACTGTTTCTTCCTACACCTCTATAGTAAAGTTGAAATTACCATTTTGACCTTTATAATTTTTTTAAGCTCATTCTATCATTCACCACCATTAAAGCTAAAATCCTGCACCTTCGAACCCATAATCCATCTCCCACCTCCGATCCCGTCGTCGAGAACCTCTTGCACCTTTTGTAATCACAGTACATTGAAATTTTGTACCTCCTATGTTATTCACTTATTGAAAAATGAGCTTTTGGAGGTGTTGTTCATTTTCAATTTTCGAATGACGCAAGTCATTCAATTTTTTAAATGACTGTTTATATAATCTGCAAAATCGAAGAGTTAAATGACTTGTAGTTTGTACAATTTATCTATTTTTTTCGAATTATTTACTATTTTTACAATGTATAACTGCTTTTATATTAATAAAGGTAATTTTGTCATTTCAATGTGTCTAAATTCAGAATTTCAAAAATTATGGAGGGGAATAAAGATGATGCTATGGAGGTGATGAAGAAGCACTCCTGAAACATTGGCAACCATGACTTAAACTCTAAGCTCTACTTCTGTTTTACACTTTTATCAATTCTGAAACTGTTCGTAGAATATAATGAAACAAGATTCTTGTATGGTAGGTGTCAATTACTATTTTTTAAAAACGGAAAGCTAACTGTCAGCGTGATTCATCATTATTTATTTACCTTTTTAGTAAAATTTAACTACCTACAATTTTTCAGTTTTTAAATTCCCCTTCCCTCAAATTTAAGTTATTAATATATTATATAAAGTAAAATATTTCAAATACGATTTTAATTCTTAAAATATATCTTAATCGGATTATTAATTTCAAATTTCTTACATTTCCTAACCAGTCACTTCTAGTCCTTATTATTAACTGCAACTATGTTAATGCTAAAAAAATAATTAATATAATTAAGACAAACAATAGTATGTTAAATTTAAATAATTATATTTTCATACATTACACAGAGACTACTTTGAAATAAATGCAAGATAATGCCCAAACGTATGACATAATAGTAAAACATAATAAAGTCTATTAAAATAATAAAACATGAGTATTAAGTCAACAAGAATACTTCTGAAATATTAAAAAATTAACTATATTAACTACAAATTAACTATATTTGGTTTCAACATAAAAGAGAGAGAAAGTAGCTGAGACGCACCGTTTAGTAATTTTAAAAGCCTAAGGATGATGTTTGCAGAAGCTGATAGAACATTATCTTTGTAAAGTGCTGATTATGAACTGCATAAGCTGCATTTTCTCATCCACCACTTCATACTTTATACATACATATACAAGCAAAATATAGATATATATAGTTACTATATGTGTGTATATATATTGAAGATATAGGTTTTAGATGGCATAAGAGGCAGAATAGGTGTGATGTTAATTATGATTAATAATCCTGATATGAATGACATAATATAGTAATTAAGTGATGAGTGACAGAGGAAGTTTTTGCATTAAGCAATTGTGGGAAAGTGACTAGAAAGGCAAAACCTTGTGCCAAATGGTAGAATCAACATAAGAACAGTTTTTTCTGTTTACTGTGAGTTTGGTATATACAATAGGCGACCATGGATTAGCAGTGAATAAACATTTGTTTGGTTTTATGGATTTAATAAAAGTTATGTGCTTAACACTGACCATTCATACGCATCATTTTACATCTAAATTATGTCTTTTATGCAACGGGACAAATCCCATGCTACATTATTTTAATCCATTATAAAATTATCAAAATTTAAATATATTTTTAGTTTTTAAGAAATTAAGGACTTTTAATTTTTTTCTCTATATTTTTTTTTATCACAAGAAATTTGCAATCGTTTCTTTTAATCATAGTAAAATGTGTTACTTTTCTTTTTATGGTCTATTCAATGTTTTATCTGATTTTCAACCTCTTAAAATTTTAAATCCATAATTTTAGTTCCTAATAATACTTCATTTACATATATTAAGTATTCGTTAGTTAGAATTTCCATTTAATCTTTAGTTCGATGGTGTAATATAATAATAGAAACTAAAAGTGATAGTTTTAAATTAATTATATAAAGTTAAAATCAAAAGTTACTCATTTTAAAAATATTAAAAATATATGTTGTGAGCTTTTTTTTTTTAGCAGAAATGGTTTAAAAAAATAGAGGTTAAAGCTTTGAGTTCAATTATGTTTATTATATAAATTATAATTTTAGTTATTCAGTGATTTATTTTACAAATTTTATTATATCTTTATATTATCTTCTTCACATTTTTCTACCTTTTTTCTAAACTTCTTTAAATCATTTTTCATATTTTCTTCAATCAGACGGAGTTTACAAGTCAATTAAACTTATGATAATCTAACTGAATCAAATTGTCTTTTGAGTAAGTTTTTTCCTCACGTATTAAATTTTTTGTTTTTTTAATTTAGTTTATCTTTATGGGGTTTCATGTCCACATAAGATATATGAATTTGAATAGCTTATTCTCTATTAACTTACATGTTTTGTTTGGGAATCTATGTTCCTTAATAGCAAGTTCGAACTTATATGTACTTAGATTTTGAATCAATTTTCAAATGAGCATTTGAATTAAGGTAAGATAAATGATATTTGTCAAAAATATTTTGCAAAATAAGATAAGACGTGATAATAAATTATAGTTAGTTAATATATTGACATTTGTGTCATTTAATTGACTTAATGGTAAAATTAAATTTAAAAAATATTATATTGGAATTAATATTATATTTTTTATATTAAAAAAATTTACTTACACATTCTTTATTATCTTTTGCTTTGACACTTTTTAAAGATGATGAATGTTCATCTATATTTAAAATAAAAGAGGGACATCTACTATTTAAAAAATAAGAAGTTTCAAATGTATTCAAATAATATATATATATTAACTAGTATTAATATCATGGATCGCATTTGAGTGCAATTAGGTTCAAACCTAAAACATATTAGAATCAATTTCACTTTTTTTTTGGTATTTTTTAATATCTTATGTTTAGTTGTGGGTAGAAGGGGGGTGAGAATGAAAAAAAAAAATATATCAGTATTAATTTGTGGAGTGATATCAACCAATTCTAAATGATTCAACATATATATTTTTTAAGGTAAGAATGATAAATTAGATCGATTTGCTCTATTTATTTATTTATTTATTTATTTGCATTTCACTTGTTTAAAATGGATTAAGATATATCAATCTGTGAGTTAATAGATTTGGCTTACCAGTATAATTGCGGGCTTGTATAAATAAAATAAAAAAAAAACAAAATAACATTTTTTTATATATAGTAAACTCAAATTTAAGTATTATATATAAATAAACATTTCATACAAATATAAAAAATTACAAAAAAATAAAAAAATATTATTTACTATAAAGAAATAAGAAAGTTTACTACAATATAACGAATAATAAAATAAAATATAGATTTATAATTGTAATAGAACTATCAATAATAATTTATAATCATATTTAACATACAAATAATACTAAAAACTAAAAAAAATTAATATAAATTATAAACACACGCTGAATCAACCTGTAACCTATCTATGGGAACCAACGGATTTAAATTGTTTAATATACCACATTTTTTTTTATAATGGATGACAATCTTCATTGTGATCCTACTTTTACTGGATCCCTTGACATGCTAGGAAAAGAAGAACTGAAATAGTTAGATTTTTTTTTTATAGAATTTTAAAAAATATTAAAATTAATAAAAAAATAAGTGAGAAATAGAAACCGTGCAAAACATGGTTAAAAAGTAAGGAGAGAACAGGGTACCACGTATATAGAGGGTGAAGTGTGGTAGCAAAGCTAACAGCGTGGTGGATGAATCACTTCTTTCACACATGTCTCTTATCATCCCATGAAAGTAATTTTATACCATTTTATCTAATTTATAAAAGGAACAAATTAGATCAATCCCTTATTTGTTAGATCCAAAGTTTTCTCGTATTTTGTTATCCCTAAGAGAGGATGTGTTGTAATGATCATAACAAGGCAAGTGTATGATAATAAGATTTTTCACGTGCCCAATTTCATATATTATCGATATAAAATAATATAATACTTGAAATGGAAGCCATAAACACATAAGTCGGTGTTAAATTGGTTGGAAAAACGTGGCCTGTGTGTTCTAAACATGTGCAAGAGCTTCATAATTAAATGAAAATATATGGACAGTTTTTTATTTATTTATGGAGTTTCTGCCTTTTCTTTTTTATTATTCAACTTTCATTTGTCAACGCATCTTGTTTCGCTTTTATATTTAAAAATATCTTTTAATTTATACATTGAATGATATTTTCTTTAGTATGAGTGTTTTCTAGGAGTTAAGGTTTAGTGTGTTGAAACTAGCTACCATATTGTAACTCCTCTAGAGAATTTGTGAAAAATATTACTGATTTTTTATTTTATTTTATTTTATGGTTTTCTGTTGAAAATATGAATAGTCATTAAATGTATATGATATAGAGAAAAAGTTTTTGGTGAACTTATTATTTTAAATTAGAATATTTGTTGGGCTTTATTCCTACTTTACATTGTTTCCGGCTTGTTTAATTTCATCTTTAAGGCAAAACCAAACTGCAAGCACATTTTCTCCACTTTTCTTATGATTACCAACTGTAGAAGAATCTGTTTTTAACTGAAATTTTTGTTTTCTTCATTTTCAAACTCGAATACTTAATATCACCAAAAAAAAAATAATATCGTTAAGAAAATTGAGTTACATAAAATATTTTTAACATAACATCATTAAATAAGATAAAAATTAACAAATAAATATAAAAAATGTAAAAAAATTAAATCAAATTAATATTCATTAAATCAACTAATTTACATGAATTTTGTCCAAATAAAATAAGTGCATGCACCTTTTAAAAAATAAATAAAAATACTAAAAACTTTGATGAAATATTAGTTATTTAAAAAAAATAAAAGTATAATTACATAATAATATATTTTTATTTGAAAGTATAAATTTTATTTACACTATCAAATTTATTTGATGATATCTTTTAACTCGTATATTATAAGTTTATAAGTTAATAACTAGTATATGAACTATAAATTAAAAATGACTTTGTGAGTTATGAAGATAGGATGTAGGAGCAAATAGAGCATGCCATGCATTGAATTTCATTTAAATCCAACAAACCTAACGCATTGAATGTTGTGGAGAAACAAATGAAGAGCATGTCCTTCCATCTACACATCCATGCTTAAAACATGTCATGTCTTCTTCTTCCTTTACGTGTGGGGATTTTAAATTTGATATTTCTAAGTGAGTTTGAATTTGAATTGGCACCAGGAGCAGTATCATTCAATCACAATGATATATTCTAAAATTACATTCACTGATGAATAATAACAAATTCTATACGTAATAAATAAAAAACTAAGGTATACATTGCATGGTAAGTTATATTTTGGCTCATATAATCTATGGTTAGTAAATGAATTAAGGTGGATTAAACCGTTGCAACTCTTCCTGAAATAGTATACTTTGAATGTATATAACTTTTGATGAAGAGACACCAATTAACATTGTCACATCTCACAAAATAGGAGCTTTTTTCATTGCTTTCTATATTTTTTAATAAACCAAAAAGGTAAAAAGATAGGAAAGTCTAAAAAAGCAAAATCTGTTATATCCAAAAATATAAATTGGGTTAATTAAGTAAGACGAGAACTCCAATGAAAAGTTGCCTTACATGTAATACCATATTTGAAAAAAGTTCAGAAAATAATAATCTCCTAATTATTATTCTTTTTCCTAAATTAATGCTACCATTATCTCGCAATAGACATGATGTATGACATATTTAACATGTTGTTTACAAACTCCAAACCCAAAACTAAATCTTTACGAAATAAACTCACTTCAAATTATTTCTCTAGGACGTTACGTACTTGACAAAAATTACAATAATTGAAAATGTAGAAAAAATAAAAGTAAAGTTTTTTTATTTTTAAAAAGTAAATTTTAAATTTAATTTAATTTTATAAACTTACATGATGAAGTTTGCATATGTTTATATATTATCATATGACGTATAGAATAAATATTTAGAGTGATCCAATATTAGTTTAATAATAATATTTTAGACTTTATTAAAATAGATTTTGATATCATATTAAAAAATAAATTTTAAATGTAATCCAACTTAAAAAACCTATTTATGAAAAGGGATTTACATACATTTATATATTGCAAATTTACTTCATATATGATAAATATGAAATCTTAAACTTTTAGTAATTAAAAAATAGGTGACGATTGAATATTATAATAAAAGTGATTAACTTTATAAAAATATTACTGCAATTTGAAAGTAGCATAGTAATTAATTGAATATACTGAAGTTTAATGTTCCAGTAATAAAATAAATATCATAATATTAAAAACAAATAATGTAATGGAAAAGTATGTCCAGAAAAGTAAGAGTAATCTTAACGATAGAACTTCATTTTATGCAACTCTGGTGAAAGGTAACTTTAATAATAAAAATAATAAACTATTATAAGTATATTTGATAAGACATTTCAATTAGTTTTTACTATTTTGTATTAGTTGTTTTTTAATCTTATAAATAATATTTTGCAAGCACAAATTTTTAGTAGTTTATAACATTTTTTTTGTAAGTTACCGCATAATATTTGACTTCAACATAAAACGTATAATTCGCTTCAAACTCAATTCACATGATTATCTCATCCCATCTAATTTAAAGACGATGGTTGTTTATTGTAAAATCTTTTAAAAGGATAAATCCAATGCTTTATTCAAATCATGTATATATTTGATAACGAATTTGGTACATAAACTTTGACTTTCAAAATTAATTTAAATCAAGTTAGTATACTTTTGAAAGATTTTCGGTTGAAAATCATTAAACCGAAAAACCTTTAAAATTTTACTATCTCATTTTTTTAATGCACTTGAAAGATTCCATTATCATAAAAAATGGAAAAAAATGCAAAACTTAACATGATCATAGTCAACTTTAATTAAATTAAAGTACCTATCTCTCTATACATAGCTTTGTATATGATAAAATTGTGTTTTATCAAGAAATTTAAGCAACATATCTCAAAGTTGAACTAAAACATAAAAAACAAAATTAAAATACTTATTTAAAAATCCGTTAAAATTTTACCCTACCATCATATCTCTAAAAAGATGCATTAAACGCAAAATCAAAATTTTAAAATATCTTCATTAACTTTTTATGACATATTTCCACTATAATATTCTTCTTCCAAATTATCTTTATTCCACCGCTGCAACCACCAAAATTGTACTTTTCTAATCTTAAAAAGAGAAGACAAATCTCTATATGAAAAACAAAATTTAAAAATGTAAACAATTTCTTAAAGGTTTAACGATACTTTTGAAATTACATTTTTCCCAAAATTCTAAAATTTAAAATATTTTCCAATAATATTCGTTTAGGATACGTGTAACATGGACACTAAGCCCTGACGAAAGGAATATTCGTTACGATATATATTTTACACAAATCATTCAAACTAACCACAAATCATTATCATTATTTGGTACAAATCCATAGATAAAGAAAATAAATATTGGTGATCGATGCATAATTATTTCACGTAAAATAAAATAATAATACGTTAATTATGTATTAATTAGTTGACAGATAATCCCCGTAACCAAATTAAACATCATGTGCGCGCCTAATTAAACTTTGATAAGAAGCATCAGGTAGGGTTATTATAGTCATTTCAGTCGGAAGCGTGGCGAACCCACGCCACCACTCGTTTCACAATTTTAACGTGTTCGCTTATTCGACGCAAATTATCTTTTCAATATCCAAGGGTATTATTGTATTTTCCCACATACAGTGAAGTGAAATTTCGTGATAGCGCGTTGTATATAAATACTCCCGCTAAATAATTTGAGGCAGGAGAAAATAAATACAACGCATGAAAGCAAACGCGAAATTCTGTTAAGAGGTCTCAGAAAATAGAGAAAACCCTAATTGGAAACGCTTTCGCAATCCCTAAACCGTAGCCCTAGTGATCCGTTGCAGTGGTTTTGGAAGAGGCGAGCTAAACGCAGCGTATTGGCGATGATCGTGAGCCAGAACATGGTTGCGGAAACGGAAATTATCTGCCAGAAGAGCATTCCGATGCTGGATGTGAAGTACCACCTTTGCGTGGCGCAAGAACACGGCGTTAAGGTCGAGGTTTCGCCCACCGCCAACGTTGTTCCCATCTTCGGTCACGTGAGGGTTGCCGCTGAATCTGTTTCTACCGAAACGACTCGTTTTGAATCGGTGGGTACTACTGGGTTCCCTTTCCTGGATTTCTGGATTGTTTTTTTAATGTTTCGGTGTGAAATAATTTTTTCTGCCTTTTCTGAAATTCCTTCTTGGGATTTGGTTTTGTTTTTTATTCGGTGTAGAAATTGGTGTTTCGTTTTGTTTTGGTATCGGTTTTCTCTTGAAAGTTGAATCGGTTGATTTTAAATTTTCTTTTTTGATTTCCCTTTTTTGTGCATCAGTCGGTGCGCATTTATCCGTGAATTTATGTGTTTGACGTGTTCTTTGTCCATATTTTTATTGTTAGATTTTGAGGAGGATTAACTTTTCGTGTGGAATGGTTTTGGGTTTCAGAAACAGTACTTTTTTTTTAAAGGATTTTAAATTGGGTGTTTCTGTAATTTGATTTCAGTACATCTTGCGCAAAGAGTAATAAAAAAGCACAATCTGTTTATTGCGTTTTGAACATTTTTTCCTTCGGTGAAATCAGGTATTGCAACCGGTGTTTAATATTAGTAAGTTTAGATTCTAGTTGGTTCAAGTATAATAGGGTTTCTTAGTATAAGAAGATTAGTGCAAAGCTTCTGATTTGTCTGGGTCTTTGTTTCAAAATTTCCCCTTAATCTAAACGAATTTCGAGTTTTGTGCTGACTAATGTCTTGTGTGTATTTTAGGTTGTGAGTTGCCCTGAGATGATTGGAGATTCAAGTTTAGAGGCTCCAGCTGCTAAGTTTACACCAGATGTGCGATCTGGCTGTTGTGCTGATATTGGACGCAGGGGATCTATGGATGATGAGCACATTCAGATAGATGATCTAGCTGCCCATCTTGGATTCCACTTTGAGCATCCTATGGCAAGTGCATTTTATGCAGTTTTTGATGGGCATGGAGGGCCAGATGCAGCTGCCTTTGTTAAAAACAATGCCATGAGATTATTTTTTGAAGATGCTCATATGCTGCAATCGTATGATGCTGATGCAGTTTTTCTGAAGAGGTTGGAAGATTCTCATAGAAAGGCGTTTTTGGGAGCAGACATGGCCTTGGCTGATGAACAAAGTGTTAGTAGTTCCTGTGGAACAACGGCGTTGACTGCTCTTGTACTTGGAAGGCATTTGATGGTTGCTAATGCTGGGGACTGTAGAGCTGTTCTTTGTAAGCGTGGAGTAGCTGTTGATATGTCCCAAGATCACAGGCCGAGTTATTTACCAGAACGCAGGAGAGTGGAGGAGATGGGTGGTTATATTGATGATGGATATCTCAATGGTTATCTTTCTGTGACTCGTGCCCTTGGGGATTGGGACTTGAAATTTCCACTTGGTTCTGTGTCGCCTCTCATTGCCGACCCGGATGTTCAGGTGGTCACATTGACAGAGGAGGATGAGTTCTTGATTATTGGGTGTGATGGTATTTGGGATATAATGTCAAGCCAGGAAGCTGTTAGTCTGGTGCGGCGTGGATTAAGAAGGCATGACGACCCTGAACAATGTGCCAGAGAGCTAGTTAAGGAAGCTTTGCGCCTACACTCATCAGATAATCTTACTGTGATTGTTATCTGCTTGTCCCCTGTCCAGATTGTTGAGTCATGTCCACCCCAAAGGCGAAGGTTCAGATCTTGCTCACTGTCTGAAGAGGCCCGGAACAAGTTGAGGAGCTTGCTAGAGGGAAACTGAATGTAAATATGGTTCTCTCGATTCACAAACACTTCTTTCATGAAAAGACTGATTCGTGTTTGTAGACTGTTTTAGAGTTAGATCCAAGCAGTCAACAGTTTTGTAGGGGGATAGAAATTGAAAATTGTTCAGAGTTTAGACCTATTTAATTTAGGGGATTTATCTGGGTTATTTTGTTGAATGTAGAGAAATACGTAGCTATCTAATTTTGGCGGGAACAATGGTGGATTTGATATCAGATTATTGTTAGATCTGTAAGTAAGAGATGATTTGGACTTCTCAACAATGTTGTAGGTGAATGCGACCACAAAACTAGTTATTTTCTTAATTGTTGCATTCAACCGCGGTTTGTTTCATGGTATGAGATAGTTGAGTACAGTGCACGGTTTAGGCTGTTTGTTTTCCTTTTCCCTACACGTTTACTTCTAATTCTCTAAAATCGAGGTGCTAGAAAATCTCATAAGAACTACTACATGAAGATATTATATCTTCAAAAAGCAAAACAAAATGTCTTAATAAATATTATATGAAATTTTATGCGTGTCATAATAATGATAATACTAAAAGTATATCAAACTCTCAATCCGTGAATTCTATGAAATTTTATGCAGGTTACAATAATGATAATACTAAAAGAATTGATAATACTAAAAGAATCCGTGAACTCTGCTGGATAAGCATTTGATTACAAATAAGAAGTAAATTGAACTTGGGCTATTGCTCTTCCTTCCACGTTGCATGTAGATTGCAGGACGATCGACACCTGTATAATATATGGCTTTATCTGTATAATATATGGCTTTATGTTTTTCTCAATTATCCGAAGTTTTTGTCAGTTGTGAATCGAAACTTGTAAATATTTGTCTAGTGTGCTCGTAGATTGGCTCCTGCAAGATAAATTTAACTCACTTCGTCATTGCACAGATCCTCTGTCTTTCTTTCAAAAGGAAAATTAAATGACCAGGAATTTTACTATGATTGTGCTTTCTAATCTTTAACTTTGTAGGACTGGTATAGTGTACAATTTTGTTGCACAAATTCTTTTATAATCATAAAAGAGAATTTGGAGGGAAGAAGACTGTTGTTACAAAATTTAAGAAAATATTATGAATTACTACTTTTCTGCTGTTATTATGAACTTCAGTCTGATCTTGCGGAAAAGAACGTCAGGTTGGTCTGATCTTCTGGAAAAGAACGTCAGGTTTTTCTCACAACTGGTGTTTCTCAAAGATAACGACTCTTTAATCACAAAACAATTTGGAAAATCACCGATTGAATTGTAGAATCATGAACCAAGATCTGAAAAAAGTTGCTCTGTTTTTAATGACTTTTTTTCATAATACTCTAATCTCTGAAAAATTTAACATATTCTTCCACATGATGAGCAAGTCAACAATTCCAAAGATAAAAGCATAGCATTAAAATCAATGAATTTAAAACCTCAAATATGGTAAATGGTGAATTGTTTTTTTTCTAGTTATTAAATACTGATAAAAAAATTCTAGTTATTAAATTTTTTAAATGGTAAATGGTGATACTAGCAAAATTACACTTCAACCAAGGGAAACTTAAACATTTAACTGAACTTGATATATGTGTACAATACACCCTTTATATAATGCGTTTTTTAATCTTTTAAAAGACAAGATTATTACCCTTTTATTTCACATTTCTCAGATGAAGCAAATATCTTTTGCTACGTGACTAAATCAAGTTAGAGATGAAACTTGATTCGATTCAACCTCAAATTTTAGAATTAAGTGAATATATTCTTGATTGATACATATGTTAAATATCTAAATATAGGGTGTTCCTATTAAATATATAAACTCGAGCAACTTATTGTACTAATTTAAGCATGATTGACTAAATTATAATCTGGGTTAATAAAAGATTCATTTAGAATAGGGATTTCAAATAAAGAGCTGAAATAAACATAGAAAAGAACCGAAAGCCAAACAATTTAGAGGTGAGTAAAGAGGAATAAAGAGAAGTAAGTTTCAACCATATGTTTGTAGGGCTAAGGCTAAAAACCTAGTTTCAACGGGTTCATGTATATGCATTTTCCAACATGATCAGTGCAGCATAAAAGTGATATAGTCATTGTGTATTTGTGTTTATGCAGAAGGAGAGAATCATGATTATAAGTATCTGAATTTGTGAACAATTGCAATGATTAGACTATAGTATCATACTACAAGGCTTGTTAAATTATGATTTTTGCTCAACTTGTTGAAGCATGTTTAATCACCATGGAGTAATATTGCTTTAATGGTTCCATCCTTTTGGAAGGCAAAGGAACATGACAAGACACTATGCTTTGATAATGGCTTAGACAAAACCATTTGGAATGCTTGTGATTGGAGTGTGTTTCGGTAACTGAGGACATTTTTGTACCATTCCCATACAACAACAATCACACTGAAACAATTAATCCACTGGTGTCCAATTTTCACATCACAAAAATCAGTGTGTGTAGATGCTGTGTTTTAGATATCTTTCATATGGTTGTTCAATCAATATTGAATTTTTATACCATTAATATATGTAAATAAATGTGTAAGCATTTAATTAGTTAAAAAAGGGAAAAAAGTGAATGAAAATAAAAAATACTGAAAAAAGAGAAATAGAATAAAAATAAAATATTTTGTACAAAGAATCTTATTTCACTATAAATATTACTCGTTATGACAATTATTCTTAAGCAAGTTGTATCATATTAGTACAAATTTTTACTTCAAGAGATGGTTCTTATAAACAGCTCACACTTTCATAATTTTTTTTATATTTTGTCTTGTAACAGCTTAAAAATAATTTAATTGTTATAGTTAAATATTAATTTAGCACCATTTCTTAAAGAAGTATCTTTATTAAAAAATTTAGAAACTCTTACTTTCATGTAGATAAGTTTCAGGGAGCTTTTTATAAGACAAAATTATTTGTTGAGCACTCTCCACCAGACACCAATAATTTTGTTTTTCATTCCTTCCTAGTTTAATTATCATTTACTATACAAAGACAAAAGTGAACATTTATTATTATTATTATTATTATTATTATTATTATTATTATTATTATTATTATTATTATTTTATTTCTTAGTTGATCATGCATCTAAAATGTACATATTTGCATATTTATGTAGTATAATACGTGTTTGGAAAAACATTTTATTTAGATTATATGTGAAATTGGTAGATCAAATTATTTTATTTGTGTTTGATAAGATAGATTTTTTAATGCGCAAGTTTTTTTAAGCTTTTTAAGAAACAAAAAATTACCTTTTTAACTGAAAAATAATAACTTACTTTAGAAGTTTATTAAACTTTTAAAAAAGTATAAGCTAAACTTAAGCTGAAAATAGTTTATTTGGACAAAATACTTTAACTTTTCAAAATAAGTTGAAGAGGAAGCTATTTAAAAAAAATAAAAATACAAAGGGACATATTTAAAAAAATGTTTTTTATTTTTTTTAGAATAAACATAAATAATTTTTGTTTTTGTAAAAATCATTTGTTTTGTCATCACTTTTTGTTTTGTCATCACTTTTTCAAAAGCAGTTTATTTTTAAGTTTAAACAAACTTACCAATCTTTTTTTTCTTATTTCAAATAAGCTACTTATACCAGCCTTTCAAAATAGTAAGTTATTGTATGGAAAATTTTACTATCTTATCCCTTAAAAAATATTTATAGAAAATTCTAATATCAAAATCTGTTTTATAATCACGATTTTTGTTTTGCCATTGATTTAATGGATCTCTTATCAGTTAACATGTTCATAACATTAGTTATTATATTGTAAAATAGCATTTTACCTTTTATTATTTACTCTTCTCCTATTTTTAATGTTACCTAAGGTTTAAATTGAAACTTAGGGTGGGTACATTGTTGTATTCTTTAGAAATTATAACTTTGATTTATGAACTTCAAAGCTGTTGCGTCAGAAAAAGTGAAACATAATTTCATTTCCATTTCAATAAATCGAATTCCACACCTTATCTAACAAACACTATTACAAAGGAGCCATGCCGATGGCGATGACGGCGTCGCAGTTGCGGTGGGGATGGAGGCCACCGCCGAAGCAGCAACGGCGGCGTATGGCTCCGGTGGTGTGCTCGGTGGCCATAGAGAACGCGCAGAAAAAAGAGAGAGCGAAACTGAAAAAGCTTTTCGAAGAAGCGTACGAGAGGTGCCGCACTGCTCCTACCGAAGGCGTCGCCTTCACTCTCGAGCAATTCACCAACGCTCTCGACAAATACGATTACGAATCCGAACTTGGCGCAAAGGCACGTTGCCTTCCCTTTACCTTCTGAAAATTGTTTTGAACTTGTGTATGATTGAGAGTGATTTGTGTTTATCTATTTTATACTCTTTTGCGGCATTTGCTAATTGATTGTGTATGAAGAAAATGAAAGAGGGGGAAGAGGTTTTAAATTGTGGTTGTAGTTGCTTTGTTATCTCTGTCCTTGTGTTGTAGAGAATTATGGAAAAATGCTGCTGATGTGACCAATTTAGGTTATATAGTAATTCTTGATGTTGTAGAAAATTGTGGAAAATGCAGCTGATGTGGCGCAAGTGGCTGAGACCCTAAAAATCTAGTAGGTTTGAGGAATGAATTTTGGATACTTGGTAGGGGCTTTTAGCTGTAGCCTGTATTATACTTAAGTCTTATCTGGATAAACTTCTTCTTTAAGAGATGATTGGATAAACTTTTTTATGCATGTAAGAGAAGAAAATAAAATGGTAAAATGGTAAAATGAACTGAGTTTGTAGAAGATAAATGAGAGTTTTATAGAAGTTAAGTGCGTAAGTTGATTTTACCTTACAGGAGAAACTCAATTCTTTTTGCCTTACATATTTTCTTCTTTAATTAGTGTTTACTAAGAAGTTTATCTTAATAGGGCCCAGTACATTTTACATTCTTTTTGCCTTACATATTTTCTTCTTTAAGAAGTGTTTACAAAGAAGTTATCTTAATGGGGTGTAGTACATTTTAGTTTACCCTTGCGTTTTGGGAGGTTTTCAATTGAACTAGTGATGGTTTCTGTTTGTGTCAGGTTAAGGGCACTGTTTTTGCCACAGATTCGAGTGGAGCTTATGTTGACATTACTGCAAAGTCCACAGCCTTCTTGCCCCTGCAAGAGGCTTGCATCCACAAAATTAGGAAAGTGGAAGAAGCAGATATAGTTCCTGGCATGAGGGAGGAATTTATGATCATTGGTGACAATGGAAGGGATGATACATTGATCCTGAGTTTGAGGTCTATCCAATATGAGCTTGCATGGGAACGCTGTAGACAACTTCAGGCTGAAGATGCTATTGTCAAGGGTAAGGTGGGTTTTGCTAACTGAGAAACTTAATTCAGTTAATGTTTTGGCTAATGTGTTTTATTTCAAGTCTTATTTGTTATGACATCCATTTGTGGTAATCTGTCAAGTAAAAATTATAAAGTAAAGCATAAGAAAAATTGATCTTGTTACCTTTGCAAATTGGTTTATTTGATCTTGAACTACATTAACTGTTTCATTTCCCTATCCGTCTCTATCTTCTGACTTATGTATGCTTTATGGCTGGCAGGTTGTCAGTGCTAACAAAGGTGGTCTGGTGGCTCAAGTGGAAGGCCTAAAGGGGTTTGTTCCATTTTCACAGATATCAGCGGTTAGCTCTTTTGACATTTACGGACTTGCATGAATTAGATTCAACTTGTAGCAAAAGCTCAACTTATTGGGACTAATGAGAGTATAATAAGGTATTTGGTGGGAACAAGAATCAGATAAGGGTAACTTAATTGTGGGTGTTTCAGAAGAATGTAAAATCTCAAAAGCATATAAACGATAGGGGTGTAAATGAGTTGAACTGCACCTGAACACTTGAAACTCTAGCTTGGCAAGCATAAAAGTATAGTGCTCAAGCTTGGCTCAAAGTTAGAACTTTGGCTGGGCTTGTTGGGAAACGTAAAGCTTGAGTTTGACTTGTTTAACTCATTTACAACTTTATCAAATACATTCTTAATGATTTTTTTTTAAAATTGATATTGTATTTAATAGACATTTTCTTTACAAAAAGAAATACAAGAAGTGAAAGAGAATATTTGAACATAAAAATTATAGAATCATAATTTTTTAGATTAATTACAATTTATTATTATTTTATTTATATACACATGTACAAGGTATTCTTGAGCCTTTTGTCAAGCCTAATTTGTGCAAGGTACAAAGCTTGATCTAGGCCCATTTGTACAACCAAGTCTAAAGTCACAAGCTTGAGCTTGTTTGCTTGTTATGTGCTTAATCAAACATTTAATGAGTGGTGTTTGAATAATTCACAAATAACTCAAATTTATATTCCTACATAATATGGAGAATGACAAAGCCATACTAACTCTTTGACAAGTATTGATATCTTTACTTATAAATGTCCAACTTCCACTAACATCAATATTGAAATTGTTTGATGCAATTTTACTGACAGCATTTGTATGCTTCAATAAGTTAATGTAGATTATTTTCGGTAAATAGAAATTTTCTTTTCATGTTCATTCTTCTGTCTCATTTTAAAAATTACAATTTCAGCTGCTAACTCAAACGCTTTCACTTTGCCTATTTTCTCAGAAATCAACTGGAGAAGAGCTTCTCGAGCAGGAGATTCCTTTTAAGTTTGTGGAGGTGGATGAGGAACAATCTAGACTTGTCCTCAGTCATCGCAAAGCTGTGGCCGGGAGCCAAGGACAGTTAGGAATTGGATCAGTAGTCGTTGGATCTGTTCAAAGCATAAAACCATACGGTGCCTTCGTTGACATTGGTGGAATCAGTGGCCTCCTTCATGTCAGTCAGATCAGTCATGACCGTATAACTGATATTGCAACTGTTCTTCAACCTGGTGATATTCTGAAGGTAAACCTGCGATAAGCTACAGTGTATTTGCTTGGAATCACAGGTGTCATATGGACATAAAATCTCATTTATTATTTGGTTAGGTGATGATCTTAAGTCATGATCGGGAGCGAGGACGATTAAGTCTTTCAACGAAGAAGTTGGAACCTTCCCCTGGTGACATGATTCGCAACCCAAAGCTTGTTTTTGAGAAGGTATAACTCAAAGGAAGTTAATCAAGTTTTTTGCCTGCTACTCATACAAATAAATTATAATTGTAGGACTTAAGTGGCTTCACTTGTCATGGTTTATTTCCAGTTTTCCACTTCCTGCTTCTTATGTCCTCTTGATTGATATCCTATAACAGCCAAAATACTGGGTTCCTTTGATTATGTTATACTTCTTTCTGTCTTCCTTTGTGTGACAAATCTAATGAAACCTCTTCATTAGCTTTATTACATTTGAAATAAACCGCACCCTTATAATTCTAAATTTGTTTTTAAAAAGGCGGAGGAGATGGCTCAGACATTCAGACAGAGAATCGCGCAAGCAGAAGCTATGGCTCGTGCTGATATGCTTAGGTTCCAGCCAGAGGTATTTATTTGTTAATTATTTGTTCAAAATCTCGTCTCAATGATTAATACTGAACGGAGTGCTAACCTAGTTAGATTGCAGTCGGTATAGTGATGCATTGGCATTTTCGCTTTTCACAAAAAAAAGTAAAGTCACTTGCTAATGCTGACTAAAAGTATTACAGATTCTGAAATGACAATATTTAAATGATTCTTGGTGGAGCTTTTTAGTAGATGAGATACAAAAGTTTATATGCATTTCAATTCTGATGAGCTTAGTTGGGATACCAGTACTTATAATATTTTGGAATTTGGACTCCTAAATGACTCTTATTTTACTGACTTGAGATATGTGAATATATTCTTGCTCCCGACTATTACAAGTTTAATCTTTGGGTTGGATATATTTCTTTGATCACCTTATAACATTCATGCATACTTACAGAGATGCACTATTTGTTCATTCCATGAACCTATTTCATACCTATCCTTTTGTTTACAGAGTGGATTAAGTCTCAGCGGTGAGGGGATCTTAGGACCACTTTCTTCAGACTTGCCTCCAGAGGGAGTGAATCTGAGTGAGGTACCCCTGGCTGCAGATTCATGATTGAGAACTGAGAGGTCTCTTTTCCTCTTTTTTACACCTTGGTCTGAATATTGTTGTAGAAAGATGAACCTAATGTAAAGAACTGTTCTTTAGCAACTCATTTTTGTAGAATAGGCAGTTGTAGAACTCTTCATTTCATCTCTAAATTATTTCGAGGGATTGTCGCTGTTATCTTTGATTAGGTTGACAATAGTGGAACCAGTTCAAAAGCCAGATTTACATATTTGTCTCTGATAACTTTATCATTACCAACTGCCAGAAACGTAAGTGTATCTCTAGAGTTAATGCTATAAACAACATTTGGAGTACTTATTTCATTTTAAATAGAATTTGTTATGCCACACTTTTTAAGCAACTCATACTAAATGTATTCAAGGTTTGCTATAATAAGTAATTCTGGCAAGTACTCACATTATTATAATTTTTTATTTATACTTCACTTTTTTACAAATTAAAAATAATTTAATTATTATAATTTTTTTATCATTTTTCTTAATCATAGTTTCTTGTAGAATCAACATTGCTAAAATTTTGTAAATTCTTGTTTGTTGAGGTATAAATCGGTTCCAGTATAATTTCTTATAATATACTGTTACTTTTTTGTTGAACAAGTGAGTACTCTGTCGAAGAGATATTTTAATATGTTATAAGGTCAGGACTGGTCCCTGAAAACAATAATTAAGGTTCTTTTAGTTTTAAATGTTTAAAAATTATATTGTATAATATAAAAGCAGATATAGTTTCACCAAAATTATTATATTAAACAATTAACATAGTTTTTATTTGATTACTCTCCTGTTACGGTTTATCATTTAATTATATATATATATATATATATATATATATATATATATATATATATATATATATATATATATATATTTTAAAGTGAAAATATATAAATATTTAAGAGCTTTTGATCTTAAATATATAAAGTTTGATGTGATCGCATTTGATAACATATCCTTTTCAATTTTTACATACACTTTTTTTTTATTTTTCTTTTATAATTTTATTTTGTTAAGAAAAAGCAAACACTTTAGATATATTATTAATAATTCTATCACACATTGATATATTACAATGAACTAAAACTCATTTAATGTATATTATAAATGTAATAAGTAAAAACTAACAAAAAGTAAAAATAGTATTTTTAATCACACGTCACATTTAATTTGAAAATACAAAAATAAAAAAATAGTTTCCATCTATTTACAAAGATAATATAAAAATTTATTATATGACCTTGAAAAAGTTTGACTCTATTTACTTTAGGTCCTAAGATAGTCCCTCATCCAGACAGTTCTGAGGACTGATCATATATAAATTAAAAAGCACATAAGAAAATAAGTAATGCATAAACAATGTAAAACAGTTTTAAGATATTATTCAATCACAAGTTATATGGATAATAAATTTGTTGATTTTTACTAGATCTTACTAATGATGATTTTATTGATTGATAATGTAAAAGTATTCATGCTAATAGTACACAATCATTCGTCACCTTGTCCCTTTTTATTTATTTATTTGTTATAAATCATTCTCTATTTTCTTGACAAACACATCACGGGTTTCCATAAATAAAAACACTTCTTTCTATTTTCACTTTTTTTTTTCAACAAAAAATAGAAACAAAGAACAAAAACAACCTTCCCTTGTTCAAATTTTTTATTCTAAAATCAATAACAGCAAACAAATTATTATAAAATATGCTAACCAAAAAGGCCCTATAATTCTAAATAAAATAAACAAACAACTTATACATGCACGTTCATGTGTTGTAATTAAGTATGATTTGCTTCAAATATATAACTTTAAACAAAAACTATATTTAAGATTTATATCAAATAATTTAGTGAATCAAACTTATTTGAAATTAAACTTAAAAACGCATTTGAAAGAAATAAAACTTTAACTATTCTATATATAGATTACAATACAATTAGACATATAGCTTAATAAGAATAAAAATAAATCGTAAAAATGTTTTTCATTTAAGAATAGTTTCTAAAGGTCACTCATTTTTAAAGATTGTGAGTAAATAAAAACATTCTTGTTCAATGAGGAAAACTTAGATTTACATAAGAGAATATATGGCTAGAATGTAGTGACTAACCAGCTGCTTAAATATTTTCTGAATAAAATCCAGAGACTGTAGAGGTCTGTGTCAGTACGGCAAAAAACCAAAAAGTATACAAAACTTCTCTAGTGTTGGAACTTAGAAGGATATACACCATACAGATTTCTAAACTCTAGCTAAAATAAAAGAAACAGAAACAAAACAAAACTTCAGCTGAGTAAATCGTACACCGGGTTGGGGATTTAGGATCCACGTTCCGAGAGTGGAAAAAAAACTGCAGGGGTACAAGCAGTTTTATTCCAGGGAAGAATAGAGAACATAAATAGAATAAGAGTTTCAGAGGTGCGGAAGGAGGATTAAAACTGTGAGGTGCCGTTATCTGCAAACTGTTATGTGTTGGCTAACTAGCTTGTTTGCTGCTCTTCTTACCTTTCTTTTGTTTTTGCTTCAATTGAGTAAGGCCGGCTGCTGATATTTTCACATTACCAATAATTGCAGCAACTAGCTCAGGATCTGTACAGGCCTTCATCAACTCCTTCTCCCGGGTTGTTGCTTCTGACATGTGGCTGAACAAGTTCATTGCAGTTTTCGCAGCTGTACAAAAAATGTATAAAGAAAAATGATTTTGGCAACATCGTGAAACAAATATCGACTACACTAAAACTAAAACTAAAACTAGATTGTCATGGCCAGGGGAGGAGAGAGAGTATATCATAGACTCCAGGAAAGAAATAATACACATGCAGTAAATGCAACAGTTAAAACACCATTTGAAGATACTAGTCGTCAATTATGAAAGAACAAATAATCGAACCAAAAGGTAGTTTTCTAAGACTTACTCCTACAAGGTACTACTAGTCTAAGAAAAAAGATACCAACACAAAAATTAAGGTAAAATTAAATAATAATAATAATAACCTTTCCCTTTCTTCGCTGGTCCAGGAATTATCTTCACCCGATATTTGTAAGACTGTAGTGCACTGTAAGGACCACAGACAGGAACAGCATACAAGAGAATGTCATTAGGAAGTGGATTCCCAGTCAAGTAATCCACGTCATTTAGTTTTTCTTTTTCTTCTTCTCCTATTTCATTAATATCATCTTCTTCCATTGTCACCCTGTCTGCTTGGGAACTGTCAAGATCAGTCATTTTGGGATTTTCTTCAGCTCCACCATTTGCGTGCCTATGCACCAGATCATCTGATTGCTCCTTACAATCCCGAGACAAGTGACCTGCCTTCTTACACTTGTAACATATTTTTGGTGCTTCAACAGGACCTGCTACAATATCATATCATAATACAATAGACAAGATAACAAATTAAACACTGCGATAACTGCTATATAAACATGTGTCTAATGTACAGCGAAATTTAGATCTCAGTAATTAGGTAATAGATACAAGGTAGTACACAATGAATTACAAAACATGTACACCACGGTCACTATCAATCCTTTAACCAGTAACCAGTATTACTGGTTATGAAACTATCTGGAAGGCTTACCGTTGCCAGCTTTTTCCCCTTTGTCCAATGCATCATTTTCAGATGAGGCCTCTTCCTTCTTGATTGATTTTCCAGAAGACTACAAATACCAGAAAAACAGCTTGAGAGTTATAGGTGGAGACAGGGAAATCAGAAGAAATATGCAAGAATTACATGGGAGGCAATAATATGTTCTAGAAATTTCCATTTTGTGACCTCATGTTCTCCTACACTGATTTATCCAAAAGATGTTTTAGGAATTACAGCATTTATTAAATTTATCATCTTTTGGACTCATCTTAGCAGGTATGTGACATGTATTCTAGACACAAGGTGCCTTCAATTTAGCAAATATAAAGCATGTGGTGCATAAGGCTAAAACATAAATTATCCTGTGGATGGAAATGAAAGGACATGTAAGCTACTGAACTCACAGCCAACAATGCCATTCGAATGTTCCTTTCTTCCTCGTCCTGGTCAGCATACTTCTCCTTTATCTTTTTAAGTTTACCCTTCTGCCCTCGGCTGATTTTTTGACCACCACCCTTTTTCACATTTTGATCTTCTTTTACAGGTAGATTTGCGGAAATATCTTTCACTTTCGGTTCATCCTTTCCATGTTCAACATTTGAATCTGCATCTTCATGTTTCTGTTCCTTTTTAAGCTTTCGTCTCTCAGCTTTTGATATATAAGGTTTATCCCTAACTGCCGCTTTTTTGCTTTGTTCAAAATGTTTGTCACCGCCTAAATCAATTTGAGAGTTCTCAGTTCCATAAAGCTTACTTGATTTAGCAACAGATCCAAGTTCCAGAGCTTGGTCAATAAGTTCCTCAAGTTGAGGGGTGACAGCCACTAAGCCGTCTCTGCTAATGTCTGATATCTCCCTATCAACCATATTTGATGTACTTGTCTCTTTCACAGGAAAATCATGTGAAATTTCCTTGTTGGCCCTGATAGTAGCCAAACCTGTTTCAGATGAATCTTCGGGAAAATCTTCTGACAGGGGTTTGTGTGAATCTTCCGATAATATACCATTCATTTCTGAGTCAGTGACAGATTTTATATCAGTGACATCCTTCTCAGACTCTGAATCAGAAATGTCTTCAAGAGGAGCATTTTCTTCATAATCATCTGTTGCTTCCTCCTCTCCTCTTACTCTTCGTTCATTTAAATGAGATCCTAAGGAACTCTCATCCAAGCGAAATAGTAGGCCAAAACCCATGATAAGAGGGTGTGGTGGAAGAAAATTTTTCTTTCCCCGGATCATGAAACTCCCTACTGTCAGATACTCACCTGTAGGAGCCGTTTTGCTAACCTGATGAGGATAAACCCACCAGGCACTAGTAACAATTTTTGAATCCCATGCCTGGCTATGGCAGACCTACATTCCAAAATGATGTGGAAGTGGTAACAGTTAAGGTTTGGTTTAGTTCACAACAAAAAAACTAAATTTAGATAACATAGTAAGGGCAGGTGTTAAGCACATACTGTGAAACATCCTGCTTGGTTTAGGGTCAGTGGTGGAACTGGCTGCACAGGCTTGTGATTCTTGATAACAGTACTAGAAGCTCCATGCAGATCAGCATGTACATATCTATTGTATGAACAAATCAATGAAACGAGAGAATCAGAGATCAAATCATACTTCAAACAGAAAAATGTTTACACATTTTAAGTGAAGCAGAAACACTATCTGAAGAGCAATTACAGATGTCCCACGTGATTTAATAGAAAGAAATTGGTAAAACTAACTTGAACTGAAAATAGTTTTGGAAGGAATACAAGTGCTAATGACTTGATGATGTAACAAAGAAAGATGATTAAGATAAAGAGAATACAAAAAGAGGATTATCTCTTTAACCACAAATCCTTTGGATATAAAACCAACCTGAGATGTCACACACCAAACAAAGAAAAGCAATATGCTCATGAGAACAATTTCCAAGAACCTTAATTTGCAATGTCATGGTATTCACATCCTATGATCCCACACAATACAATCCCATACTTCCAATGTGGGATTCAAGTCCCACATTTTGCAATTGAATCCTAGCATTAGCTATGTTGGAACTGGGGGAAACCACCATAACCTTTTCTTAGTTGAGGCAATACTCTTGGACACCAAAGTTTTATTACATAACTCCCCCACCCCACGGCCCCAGGTAATTCAAAGGGTAGCAACAAATTTCCAACTAGCAAATCTCTAATTTCCGTTGGTATTTGGTATTCCAACTCTAACAAAAGGAAGTTTCCTGCGATTTTCTCCACTGTTTACAATATTCACAGTGATCTGGGACCTTTTTGTAATACTCAAATGTTCTTAATCAAGTATACAGCATGTTTTGGTTAAATATAGTGTTCTTTTTCAAAAGACATAGAAGTCAACATATTCTTCAAATAATATCGAGACATGTTAACAGTTAATTGTTAACACTCAAAAGAACAAGTTAATATTATTTTCAACATTTCTCAACTTTTTTTTATAAGATTTAAGCATTAGCCTCAAGGAGAGAGGAATTTAGGAGTGCAATATAATAAGAAATACTCACAGGTCTCCTTTTGACATATACCGCTTCACTATCAGCTCATTTTGCTGTGCATCACGTCCACTGATAACCAAATAGTTCTCACTGGTAATGAACCAATTAAATTTCTCAAACCAGTGGACTTTACGCATATGTGAAATTGAGGCAACAGTTTTTTCCTGGAAATAAATTTGATAGAAAGCATACAATTAATTTAGTAGTTAAGTAGCGCAATTAGGAATGCAAAAAATCAGACTACGGCAGCATATCAATGTGTTACAGATATAAATTTGGAGATAAAAGCCTATTGTTAATTTCTAATTTAGATAGAAGCGATCAGAAATAAAAAGACCATTGGAAAATTTCTAATTTGGAGAGAAGACACCAAAGATGACAAAAAAAGATCAAAGGAAACCACAATCCCCTGAAAATCACCTTTGGCCAAATATCTCCTATATAACCATAACATGAGGTAACATGCCTTAAAATTTAAGAAAGTTAAGAAGCTTTTTTTTTTTTTCAAAATAAAACAGTTTCATGAGAGCAGAGAATGTATCTAAGCAGATTATAATAAATTTTCCCAGGGAAGATCCAGAAAAATATACAGGATAAAAAAATAATAGGCACAAGTTGACTTCTATGTCCTACCACAAATGGAAACCCAATTAGGTAACAAACTTATAATGCACATATATGATCATAATGACCCAATAAACTTCTTAGAAGTTGAAATGAGACAAACTCTGCAAAACTAATTTATGTTGCCTAATTCTTCCCATAATTACAGACTGCATACATGCTTTTTTAAGGGTTTCTTTTCTTATTCAATTAATTATTTGAAATAGTGATAAGAACCAGGGTGGGACCCCACCATGAAAGCTATCCAGTGTGGTTGGCGAGTCCAAGACCTTAAAAACCTCGCAATAGTATAATATTTATTAATAATAAGTTTATATGTAGAATAAAAAAATGAAAAACGACTACTATTTTATGTTGACTTTCACTTTTCAAGAAAAAAAAAGTTATATTATTAATTTTATTTGTTGAATTGGATTTTTACTAGTTTGACCCCGGTTTGGTGAATAACCAGTTTTATGTCTTAACTCAACCGAACTGAATAGGGGTTCAGTTCCACCAGTCGGATTACTGATCTGATTTTGGGATAAACAATCAATAAGCACCCATAGACTTCCGGAACCCTCCCATAAAAGCTGCCTCAGAGGGAGCAGGGTAGAAAAAAATCACTAAGAGACAACATCACAGCAGCATACACTCTAAGACGCTTCACTCAGTATTTTTGGTCAGTCCCGCTATAGTTAGCCCTTTCTGAGACATGCAACCAACTCTAACACCAATTGTTAATAATCTTGGGAGAACCAAACTACAAAAGCTAGATGTTTTAGTCGGGGAGCCTAAGGCCTTACAAACTCACATCAGAATCCTATACTTCCAATGCAGGATGCAAAGTCCCATACCTTGCAATTGGATCCTTATAGATAGCAATCCAATATCTAAATATTAATTTGCAATATAGATTAAAGATTCACATATACAATTTTTAACTACCTGATTAAGCTGTAGGCGAGTCTTTCTTTCTGCAGCTTTAAAAGCCTTTTGATGGGCAGTTACAGTTTTTTCCTGTTTGCTCTCCTGCTTTTTCTTCTGTTCATACCACCTCCGAGCATTGGCATGGGCTGAAAGAGCTAAATCAACTTCAACCTGGAACATAAACATACTATATTTAGTAATGTTAAACATTCAAGAGAAAAAACATAAAAAATCAGCATTCAAAAAATATGAAGAAAATCAGTGATGATAGTGATAAGGTAAGATAAAAGGTTGATGAAAAGGTGATAATACCGACTTATGGTCATAAGACTAGCCTATAAGAGAAGAATATAAGGTAAACATCAATGGCATGTTTCACGGGTCAAATTTTGTGTTTCTTTGTGACAAAAGGTAAACATCAATATCATTTTATGTTTGGTTGAAAATCATGACAATGGCCGACAGTTTAAGAAATGCAAAACCATAAACAAGTCTCCTTATGCAAAACAGCTTACATGTGTTCAAGAATTTGTAGGTTGAATAAATCAATTGAAGACAAACAACTTGAAAATATTCTACGTAGCCTAATAGAAGTTCTAGAAAAAAGATTTAAATTTATCCCATTTCAATTTTTATAGCAATGGCAGCCTATGGAACACTTCAGTACAGTGAGTTGGAGCATAACTCTTATTTTAAGGTCTAAAAGATGGATCGGATAGCTTTCCTCTGTTGGTTTTCTTTTTTTCCTTTATTGTTTACTATTCCGCCTTTTTTAAGGAGGATCATTATCCTCCCTTCTCTTTGTACGTTTCTGTCTTAATGAATTAATTATTTGTATAATAAATAAATAAAAACCTTATCCACAGGGAGTGTCTTCTCATCATCATCCATCTCATCCAGATTGTTGCTTAACAATAAAGTCATGCAGTTCCTCTCAAGATGGAGCTTGTCAATGAGGCCAGCTACTGGGTTTCCAGCTTTCTTTTCTTCCTTCACCATCCGAGCAAGGTCATCCCAATTCATTCCCTTAGCTAGAGCTACACGAACAGCTAATATAGCAGCATCTACATCTTCCAAGTTGTATTCTATCAATTCTGCCATCTTAACACATTGATCAGCTTCTTTCCTCAAAGCATGTACTCGATTTTCCTACACAGCAGAAATGGGATATATTATGCTGAGTATCGGATGTCCTAAATATTCATTTGAAGTTATATTTGTGTCCAGTGTTACCACATGCAACCATAAATAATTGTTTTTATTTATAGATGGAACCAGTAGTCAAAACATACATATGTTAAAATTCAGCCCTCTGATGAATCTGAAGTAAAAAAAGGAATTTAAAGCTTGCTTGTTTCAAAAAACCATGTTTTGTCTTCATTTCCTATCATGTTATTAATGAAAATAAAACATGAACACAGAGAAGAATTTTGAAAACCGAATGGGCCCCCCTTATTTTCCTGTCCTTTGTAGCAAGAAATTATGATTTCAAGTACCACAACCCAAATATATTTTGCAAAATGGAAGCACAAGTACAAACGACAAATTGAAACCATACAGCACGAACACAAAACGGTAAATTTTAAAAAATATAGGAAATGACATGGCTATAACATAATATATAAAATTTATCTAAAGCAAACATAAAAAACTGAAATTACAAGAGAGTTGTTTTAAAATGAGCACAAATCATTAGAAACATAATAAACTATAAAACAAACTATTTATTGTGGTAATCAAATCAATATTAGTACAAAAGTGTAAAAAGTAAAAGAATTTTTTTAAAAGGAATTAAAATAATTTAAAACGGTATCTGACATGGTTAAGACAAACGCGCAACCACTATTTAGGACTGTCCATCATGTTCAGTGGGATAATGGACTTCAGAGGATACAACTATTAAGCCTTTTAATGCACTCTTTTAAAATACACTTTCACATCCACATGTTTTATGTTCAATAAGATATGCTGCCTTTATATGATCCAAAATGAGATACTCCATTAACAAGATTGTGTGCCACTGGCACAGCTGACTTTCAAAGAAGTGTGTTGTCAGTTTGGGCAAGGGTACCAACCTGATCCTGGCGAATCTTATTAAGTTTCTGAGCAGCTGTGTTTTCTTTGGCTTTCTGCTGCTGTTCAGCTCTTTGACTCTCAATTTTGCTGTAGAACTCATCCAAGGCTGCATCAAATGTCTCAAATTTTGTATAATCCCTTGACTTAAATTGGTTGAGTAAGATGGGGCAGAACTCATCATACATCTGTGACAAAAGACACAAGTATGTAAACACTAAATTCCACGAGAAAAAAAAAATGAATAAGAAGTTTTTTACTATTTTCTCCTCCGTATTTATAGTGCTGCTAAATTAGAGGGAAATATAACACAACCTGGCTAACACTTCCAGGCTGAGATATTGAAGAACTGTTCCCCAAATTTTTGTTCTGCATCAAAATGTATCCTTCAGGGACAACTTCACCTGAAATAATATCCTGCATCCAATCTTCAAACTTCACAACAGCTTGGACCAAAGCCTGAATAGTAGCATTATCCCACGTTTTATCTTTGGGAACTTTTGTACTAGGGATTAGGCCAGCATCTAATATTATATGTTCAGAAAGTGCAGGTCCATAACCAAGTGCCTCCCCAAGGACAATTTTCAGTGTTGAAGCCTTCCCACTTTTTTGGGTTCCCTGCTTCTCTTTTGCTACATTAGAAGCATTACTTCCATTTCCATTGTCCTTAACAGTCTCATCATTATCATCTTCCTTGGAAGACACCAGAGATGCCTGCAACTTTTCAATAGTAGTTCGCTCAAAAACTCTACAACTTTCAACAGGATAACGATGACGTGACATAATTGCAAGCCCTTTATCATCATCCCTGTAAATGACAAATTGCAACCACTCTGTCAATCACAGAGACATTTTCGGAATCCCAACAATAGGTAAATTAAATAAACAGACAACCCATGCCCTGAAGAAAATAAATAAATAAGTGCAAGCTAATTATCCTTCAAAAAGTACACTTAATTTCACTCATGATCCTTCAGAAACATACGCCACCCGCATGCAAACAGTTGCTGGCATGCAAACAGTTGCTCCTTAGTATTTTATAACACAATAGTTGTAGGGTCTGTCCAATAAACTTATCTAGAACCATTTAAAAGAAAAAGTAAAGAAAATAAGAAGGAAAAATGAAATAAGTTTGTCCACGCCTGCGGGGAAGTCAATGTGAAAGAACTTCTACAATGTATAAATTAAAAGACAAACTTTTTCATTCTTGTTTTTGTTTTTATTTGTATTTTCTTCTTATATAAATACACACGGAGAATCTATTCTAGAAGACTCTTAGGCAAGAAATGGGAAGTAGAGGACAGAAGAGAAATTAGCAAGAACCTGTGAGACCGCAGCAGAGTCATGACGGTAAAATTAGAATCTGTGAGGAGGATATTCCCCTGAGCATACAGCTCCAATATAACATAATTTGCATTCTCCCCAAGTCCAAATTGGAAGAGAATAATCTGCCACAGTTTTCATAGAAGAAATTAACTTATTTTTCTTTTGTGAAATAAACAAAGTATATGGAAGGAGGGTTATACTATATACCCGATCGTACCCAAGTTGGCGCACATCCTCGAGCCTCCTCGTCCGAATATGCTTCCTCAATTTGAGAGTGAAGCCAGAAGGCGTGTTGCTCTTGTCACGCATGTAGATAGTGGAGTGCAATCTCACGCCACTCTCCATGAGCAGGAGAACCTTCTCGCTCTCCCCGGATTCCGAAACTCCACTGCTGTTCATCAGCTTGAACACGTAGGTCTGCAGAAAGGGAAAATCAAATCGAATAAAATTGAGAAAAGTGAAAGAATGAGAGAATGGAAAAAACGAAAATGGAGGTATTACCTTGGGAGAGAGATCGTAGACGTTGGAGCACCGCATTCCGATGAGGCGTCGGAGGCATTTGACCTCGGCGGCAACATCGGCGGTGTTCATGCGTACCTTCACCATCTTGTATTAGGATTAGGTTAATGAAATTTGCTTTGATAAATTGGTGTGAGAGAGGAAGAAGAAAAGAATATAAGTTTATTGCGATTTAATTGATTAGAATGGTTTTGGAGAAGAAGAAGAAGGAAGAGTTTGGTTGCAGGCAGAGGAAGAAGGTGGCTTTTAGTCTTACTCTTTTTTGGATACTAAGTTAATTTATCTTAAAATATTTTTAATGGGATATAAGATAAAATAAAAATAGCACATTTTCAATTAAACATAATAATTCTACTATATTAATTAATCCGATGTTCAAAATATTTTCAAATGTGATGTTAAAATTTCAAAAAGTAATATAATAATTAAAATATCTTCAACTACAGTGATAAAACAGAAAAAACAATATAAATATAAATAATATAGTGGCTAAAATAAATTAGATAACGTAGCAATATTCAAAAAATAAACGTACAGATATCAATATCTTAAAATGATTAAAATATCTTAAAGTACAATGATAAAACAAGAGAAACAATATAAATAATATAATGGTTAAAATAAATTACATAACATAGAAATAGTCAGAAAAATAAAAATGCATCCACATACACACACACACATATATATATATATATATATATATATATA